>Ga0209470_1000853_pt1 | contig 23736 bp, 17 predicted proteins | sample GraSoiAngelo_125_FD_185882 | JGI IMG/M metagenome (GOLD analysis project Ga0209470, IMG submission 185882) | Grasslands soil microbial communities from the Angelo Coastal Reserve, California, USA - 14_0927_05_40cm (SPAdes) (version 2) | ecosystem: Environmental > Terrestrial > Soil > Grasslands ... | reverse complement strand
TCGAGCGCGGCGGCCAGGTCGCCGGGTGACTGCTCCTGGAACTGACGGAGCTTCACGTAGGCGACGCCGCCGCCCAGGTCGGCCGAGCGCACCGACTGCACCCGGATCTGCTCGCGGGTGATGTCGAAGTCCTTTGGCTCGGTCCAACCCTCGCGCACCACGGTGATCGTCACCTTCGTGCCGGGCTTGCCGCGCATGCGCTTGACGGCGTCGGGCAGCTGCATGTCCTTCGTGACGAGGCCGTCGATCTTCATGATGCGGTCGCCCGTCTGCAGACCGGCCCGGTGGGCAGGCGTCCCCTCGATCGGCGACACGACGGTCAGGACGTCGTCGCGCAGGGTGATCTCGATGCCGAGGCCGCCGAAGCTCCCGGTGGTCTCGACCTGCATCTCCTTGTAGCTGTCGGGGTCGAGGAACGAGCTGTGCGGGTCGAGGCCGCGCAGCGTGCCCTTGATCGCGTTGTAGATGAGGTCCTTCGGCGGGACCTGGTCGACGTACTGGTTCTGCACGATGGAGAGGACCTCGGTGAAGAGCTTCAGCTGCTCGTAGGTCTCGCTCTGATCCGCACTCTTGCTGGCAACGGATCCACCGAGCGATAGCGTAAGCACCACCAGGAGCGTGCTGATCACGAAGGCCTTCTTCATGGACGTCCTCTCATCCCCGCTTTTGACTAGCCACCCTGGCGGAGCCACTGTTCCGGATCTTGGGGCTTGCCCTGGTAGCGCACCTCGAAGTAGAGCCGTGGCCCGGCGAGCGATCCCGTATCGCCAACCGTGCCGATCCGCTGTCCCTGACGCACGTCCTCGCCTTCCCGCGCCTCGATGTCGGCGATGTGGGCGTAGAGCGTGTAGTACTCGTTACCGTGGTCCACGATGATCAGGTTACCGTACCCCTTGAACCATCCCGTATAGATGACGTGGCCGCCGTGCACCGCGAGCACTTCTCGGCCGACCGCCGCCTCGATGTCGACTCCATTCCGGAAAGTCCGGGTGCCGAATCGCGGATGTACCTGCGCGCCGAACCCCGTGACGATCCGCCCCTCGGTCGGCCACGGCAGGCGCCCCTTTAGCGCGCCGAACCCGACTCCAGGAGGCTCGATCCCACCCTTGGGTGGCGGAACCCGCGCCAGTTTGCGCTGCTTGGCCTGGAGCTCACGGATGAACGTCTCGAGGCGGTGGGACGCTTCCGTCAACTCGCCCACCATGCGCTCGTGGTACGCGCGCTCGTCGCGCACCTTTGCGAGGATCACGCGCCGCTTCGCGACCTCGCGGTCGACCTCCGCCTGCTCCCGCTTGGCGTCTTCGTGGAGGCTCGCCAGCTCCAGCTGCTGCGCCTCCTCCTTGCCTTTGCGGTCCGCCAACTTCTCAGATGTAACACGATACTCTTGAATCAAGCGGGCGTCCAGGGCCGCGAGGCTCGCGAGATGGCGAACGGCGACGGCGCGCGTCACCGGATCCTCGCCGCTGAGGATGACCGGCAACGCGCCGCCCTGGGCGTGCACGCGATACATCACCCGGAGCCGTCCCGCGAGCGCGTTGATCTGTCCGGCGCGCTGCCGCTCGAGCCTGCCGATCTCGCCGCGGAACAGCTGGACGTCGCTCTGCGCCTTCTTGATCCGCGCCTCCAGGCGCGCGACCTCGGCCTTCTTGGCGACCAGGCGCCGCTCGATCTCCTCGAGCTCGGCCAGCAGCGACGTCTCACGCGCGCGCGCGGCCGCCGCCCGCTCCTTTTCCTCTTTGAGCTGCTTCTGCGTCTGCTGCAGCTTCCGCTGCTCGGCCTGCAACGGATCGTCTCGCCGGGTCTGGGCCGCCGCCGGCGCCACTGCGAGCACCGCCAGCGCGAGCGCGAGGGTCGCGCGACTCATGGCTCGCGGCCGGCGCGCGCCAGCCAGCCGCCGAGCCCGCCGAGCAAGGTCCCCGCGCCGAGGAGCGCGGTCACGCCGACGGGCGTGAAGAAGACCAGCTGCGAGAGCCCGAGCGTCAGATTGACGAGCGGCTCGAGGCGCGGCGCCACCAGCGAGTACGTGAGGACGAGCGTGCCCAGCGCCAGGACCGCGCCGACCAGCCCTTGCATCATGCCCTGGAGCAGGAGTGGCAGCCGGATCGTTATCTCGGAGGCGCCGACGAGCCGCATGATCTCGGTCTCGTGCCGCCGCGCGTGCAGGACCAGGGTTGTTGCGGTCGTGACCGTCAGGATCGCTGCGAGGCCGAGCACGGCGCCGACGCCGAGCCCGATCGTCGTGAGGAGCCGCTGCCAGTGCGAGAGCTGCTCGACCCAGTCGACGCTGCCGGCCACCTCGTCGGCTTCGGGCAACGCCGCCAGGCGCGCGACGAGCTCGCGCGCGCCCTCGGGCGTCGCGGCGGCGGCCGCCGGCGTCACCTCGAGCGACGCCGGCAGCGGGTTCGCGGGGAGCTGATCGACCACACCCGCGTCCTTGCCGAGCACCTGCTTGAGCCCGCGCAGCGCGTCGGCCTTGCCGACGAAGGTCACGGCGGCGACGCCGGGAGTCGTCCGGACGCGCTCGACCAGCGCGGCGACGTCGGGGGACGACGGCTCGCGCCGGAGGTAGACGACGATGCGGACGCGATCGCGCCAGCGCGCGACCGCACGGTCGAGATTGGACGACACGAGCCAGAAGCCGCCGAGCGCCGCCAGCGAGAGCGTGATCAGCACGATCGCGCTGGCGGCGACGCGCCCGGCTCTTCGAAGGTCACGGAGCGCCTCGCCGACCAGGAATCCGACCACGCGGTCAGCCCTCGTCCTTCACGACATGGCCGGCGGCGAGCGTCATGGTGCGGCGCTTGAGCGCCGCGGCCAGGCGCGCCTGGTGGGTGGCCAGCACGATCGTGGTCCCGCCCGATCCGATGTCCTTGAGCGCCTCGATGATCTCGGCGGCCATCGACTCGTCGAGGTTGCCCGTCGGCTCGTCGGCCAGGAGAAGGGGCGGCCGTCTCACGATGGCCCGCGCCAGCGCCGCCCGCTGCGCCTCGCCCTGGGAGAGCTGGGCAGGGTAGGCCTGCGCCCGCGACGACATGCCGACGACGCGGAGCGCGTCGAAGACGCGCTCGGTGATCTCGCGCCGGGGCGTGCCGAGCACGCGCAGGACGAAGGCGACGTTCTCGTAGACGGTGCGGACGGGCAGCAGCTTGGCGTCCTGGAACACGACGCCGATGGACCGGCGAAGGGCCGCCACCTGCGAGCGCCGCATCGGGACCAGGTCGTGGCCGAGGACCTCGATGTCGCCCTCGGTCGGCAGGTCGTCGCGGTAGAGGAGCCGGAGCAGGGTCGTCTTGCCCGCGCCGCTGGCGCCGGTCAAGACCACGAACTCGCCCTTGGCGATGCGGAACGACACGCCACGCAGCGCAGGGACCTTCACGGGCCCGACCGAGTACACCTTCGAAACCCGGTGAACCTCAATCATGGCGGGCGGTTCGATTATAGCCGCGGGCTTCAGGTTTGCGAGAGCTTGTCCTCCAGGAGCCGGTTGACGAGCGCGGGGTTGGCCTTGCCCCGGGTCTCCTTCATGACCTGTCCGATCAGGGCCCCCTTTGCCTCCTTCTTGCCCCGACGGTAGTCCTCGATCGCCTTGGGGTTGGCGGCCATCACCGAATCGATCACCCGCCCCAGCGCGCCCTCGTCGGCCACCTGCGTGAGGCCCTCGCGCTCGACGATCGTCCGCGCGTCCTGGCCCGTGTCGAACATCTTCTGGAACACGTCCTTGGCGATCTTGCCGCTGATGGTCGAGTTCTCGATCAGCTGCAGGAGGCCGACCAGGTGACGCGGCGGAATCGGCGAGCTCTTAATCGCCCGCTCGTCGTCGCCGGGCAGGACGCGCAGGAGCTCCGACATGATCCAGTTCGAGAGCACCTTGGGACGGTCCGTGCCGGCTCCGGATGCCTGAGACGACTCGCGCAGCGCCGCCTCGTAGTAGTCGACGAGCGCCCGCGACTGGGTGAGCACCTCGGCGTCGTAGGGCGGCAGACCGTACTGGGCGACCGCCCGCCGCCGCCAGGCGCGCGGCAGCTCCGGAAGCTCGGCCCGGATCTCCTCGACCCAGCGCCGGTCGATCTGGAGCGGCACCAGGTCGGGCTCGGGAAAATAGCGATAGTCGTGCGCGAACTCCTTGGTGCGCATCGAGCGCGTGTATCCGCGGTCGGCCTCCCAGAGACGCGTCTCCTGCACGATGCGCTCGCCCGCGTCGAGCGCCTGCGCCTGGCGCCGCACCTCGAACTCGAGCGCGCGCTGCACGTTGCGGAACGAGTTCAGGTTCTTGATCTCGACCTTCGTCCCGAGCGGGGCGCCCCCGCGGGGCCGGATCGAGACGTTCGCGTCGCACCGGAGCGAGCCCTCCTCCATGTTGCCGTCGCACACGCCCAGGAAGATCAGGACAGATCGGAAGGCTCGCAGGTAGGAGGCCGCCTCTGCGGGTGAAGAGAGATCGGGCCGCGACACGGTCTCCATGAGCGCGACGCCGGAGCGGTTGAAATCGACCAGGCTCGCCTGAGCGGTCTCGAGCGTGCCCTCGTGGAGGAGCTTGCCGACGTCCTCCTCGAGGTGCAGACGCTGGATCCCGATCGAGCGCGCGCCGCCCTCGACGTCGATCTCGAGGAAGCCGTCTTCGGCCAGCGGCTCCTCGTACTGGCTGATCTGGTAGTTCTTCGGCATGTCCGGGTAGTAGTAGTGCTTGCGCGCGAAGCGGCACGCCTCGTTGACGCGGCAGCTGAACGCCAGGGCCGTGCGGATCCCGAACTCGACGGCTCGGCGGTTCACGACCGGCAGCACGCCCGGCATGCCGAGACAGACCGGGCAGGTCTGGGTGTTGGGCGGCGCGCCGAACGTCGTCGGGCAGCCGCAGAACATCTTCGACCGCGTCGAGAGCTGGGCGTGCACCTCCAGGCCGATGACCGTCTCGTACCGGGACGCCGCGGCGCTCACGCTAGCTCCGGACGACGCGATCGCCACGTAGTCGCCTGCTCGTAGGCGTAGGCCGCGCGCAGCACGCGCGCCTCGTCGAGCGGGCGGCCGAGCACTTGCAGGCCGATGGGCAGACCGGCCGCGCTGAAGCCACACGGCACCGACACGCCGGGAATGCCCGCGAGGTTGCCCGGGATCGTGAACACGTCGTTGAGGTACATCGACAGCGGGTCTTCCTTCTCGCCGTGCTTGAACGCGACGTTCGGTGTCGTCGGCGCCACGATCAGGTCGACTCGTGCGAACGCGGCGGCGAACTCGCGGCGCACGAGCGTCCGGACGGACTGCGCCTTGCCGTAGTAGGCGTCGTAGTAGCCCGCCGACAGCGCGTAGGTGCCGAGCATGATCCGGCGCTTGACCTCGGCGCCGAAGCCCGCCGCCCGCGTGCGGCTCTGCATCTCGACCAGATCGCGGCCGGGGACGCGCAGCCCGAACTTGACCCCGTCGTAGCGCGCGAGGTTCGACGAGGCCTCCGCGGGAAGGATCACATAGTACGCCGCGAGCGAATGCCGCGTGGTCGGCAGGGAGACGCGCTCGATGCGGGCGCCGAGCCCCTGCAGCACCTCGATCGCCTGCCGCACCGCCCGCTCGACGTCCGGGTCCATCCCGTCGATGAAGTACTCATCCGGGAGCCCGAGCGTGAGCCCGGCGACGCCCTTGGTGAGCTCCGCCGCGTAGTCGGGCACGGGCGCCTGGATCGACGTGGCGTCGCGCCGGTCGTGGCCGGCCACCACGCCGAGCAGGAGCGCGGTGTCCGCGACATCCTGGGCGAAGGGGCCGATCTGGTCGAGCGAGGAGGCCAGCGCGATCAGCCCGTAGCGCGACACGCGGCCGTAGGTCGGCTTCAGGCCGACGACGCCGCAGAACGCGGCGGGCTGGCGGATCGAGCCGCCGGTGTCGCTTCCGTACGCACCCGCCGCGAGCCCGCCGGCCACCGCCGCGGCCGAGCCTCCGGACGATCCGCCGGGCACGCGCGCCAGATCCCACGGGTTGCGCGTCGGGTGGAACGCGGAGTGCTCGGTGGACGAGCCCATCGCGAACTCGTCCAGGTTGGTTTTGCCGAGGACCACCGCGCCGGCCGCCCGGAGCCGCTCGACGATCGTCGCGTCGTAGGGGGGCACGAAGCGCTCGAGCATCCTCGACCCGGCCGTCGTCCTCACACCGGCCGTGCACAGTACGTCCTTCAGCGCGATCGGCGCCCCGTCCAGCGGCCCGCGCGGCGAGCCGCCGCGCCAGCGAAGCTCGGACTCGCGCGCGGCCGCCAGCGCCTGCTCGCGCACGACCGTGAGGTACGCGCCGACCTTGCCGTCGAAGGCGCCGATCCGCGCGAGATAGTCCTCCGCGACCGCGACCGGCGTGAGGTCGCCGCGCCGATAGGCGGCGCTCAGCTCGTGGATGGGCCGGTGCATCACTCCTCGATGATCCGCGGCACGCGGAACAGCCCGTCGCTCGGGTCGGGCGCGTTGGCGAGCGCGACGTCCCGGGGCAGGCACGGCGCGGGCTCGTCCTCCCGCATCACGTTGACGACGTCCACCGCGTGGGAAGTCGGCTCGACGCCCTCGGTCGGCACGGCGCGCAAGGTGTCCAGGTGGGCGAGGATCGAGTTGAGCTGCTCGCGCATCCGCTCGAGCTCCGGCTCGGTCAGGGCCAGGCGCGTCAGGCGCGCCACGTGCTCGACGTCCTTCCTGTCGATCATCGCCTCAGAGCTCCTCGAGATGGGCGTACTGGACCGAGAGCCGCTTGCGGCCGACGCTCGCGAAGCCGACCGTCACGACGTAGTCGGAGCCGTCGCGCTCGATGCCGACCACCAGCCCTTCGCCGAAGCGCGCGTGGCGCACGCGGGAGCCGACGCGGAACGGCAGGTCCTCGCCGACCGTGTCGGCGGCCGCGGCGTACGCCGCCGCGTCCTCGGCGTAGCCGGGCGGCGGCTCGCGCCGGGCGTTCAGCGAGACCAGCTGATGCTCCGGCATCTCGCGCAGGAACCGCGAGGGCTCGCCGACGCCGTAGCCGTGGATGCGGCGATGGAGCGCGTACGACAGATAGAGGCGCTCGCGGGCGCGCGTCAGGCCCACGTAGCAGAGGCGGCGCTCCTCCTCGATCTCGTCCTCGTCGTTCATTGACCGGGCGTGCGGAAACACGCCCTCCTCCATCCCGGTCAGGAACACGGCCGGGAACTCGAGCCCCTTGGCGGAGTGAAGGGTCATCAGGGTGACGCGCGCCCCCTCGTCCTTCAGCTCGTCGATGTCGGCCATCAGCGCGATACCGTCGAGGAACCCCTCGAGGGTCGGGCTCGGGTCCGCGTGCATGTAGTCCTCGGCCGCGGCGATCAGCTCCTCGAGGTTCTCCAGGCGCCCCTCCGCTTCGGGCGAGCGCTCCACGCGGAGCGCGTCCCGATAGCCCGTGGCGTCGAGCAGATGATCGATGAACGCGGGCGGCGGCACCTGGCCGCGCCGGTCGGACAGCCCGCGGATGAGCGCCGCGAAGTCCACGAGCCCGCGCCGCGCCTTGCCGGTGATCGCGGCCGGCGGCTCGGCGGCGACGGCGAGCAGGGGGCGGCCGGCGCGCGCCTCGTCCAGGCGGGCGAGCGTCGCCGGCCCGATCCCCCGTACGGGGGTCTGCGTGGCGCGCCGGAACGCGACGTCGTCGGCCGGGTTGACCGCCAGGCGCACGTACGCGAGCGCGTCCTTGATCTCCTTACGCTCGTAGAAACGGACGCCGCCGACGATCCCGTACGGGATGCGCGCGCGGCGCAGCGCGTCCTCGAGCACGCGCGACTGCGCGTTGGTACGGTAGAAGACGGCCACGCCGTTCCACGGCACGCCCGCGCCGCGCAGCCCGAGGATCGTCTGGGCGACGAAGTTCGCCTCCTCGTGCTCGTCCCAGGCGCGGTAGACCTTCGGCGGATCGCCCTCGGCGTTCTCGGTCCAGAGCGTCTTGTCCTTGCGCTGCCGGTTGTGATCGATGACCGCAGAGGCCAGCGCCAGGATGCGCCGGGTCGAGCGATAGTTCTGCTCGAGCTTCACCACGCGCGTGCCCGGATAGTCCTTTTCGAATTCGAGGATGTTGGCGATGTCGGCGCCACGCCATTTATAAATGCTTTGGTCGGGATCTCCGACGGCACAGATGTTGCGATGCTCGCCAGTCAGCAGCCGAATGATCCGATACTGCGCGCGGTTCGTGTCCTGGTACTCGTCGACGAGGACGTGGCGCCAGAGCCCGCGATACCACGCGACCGCCTCGGGCACGTCCTGGAAGAGCTGCACGGTCTTGAGCAGCAGGTCGTCGAAGTCGACGGCGCCCGCCGCGCGCAGGCGTTCTTCGTACAGACCGTAGACGCTCGTGACCTTCGCTTCCCACGGCCCGCGCGCCGAGTGCCGGGCCGAGTCGACGCCCATCATGTGGTTCTTCCAGTAGCTGATGCGCTGGGTGACGGTGCCTGGTGTCGTGGCGCGGTCGCCTAACTCGACCTCCTTCATGCACTCCTTGACCAGGCTCTCGCGGTCGTCCTCGTCGTAGATCACGAAGTGGGGCGGAAGCCCGATGTACTTGCCGTGCTGGCGCAGGATCCGGACGCACGCCGAGTGGAACGTCGCAATGAGCGGCGCCTTCCGCCCGACCGGCAGCAGGAGCGCCTCGACCCGGCGGGCCATCTCCCCCGCAGCCTTGTTGGTGAACGTGACGGCCAGCAGGTTGCGCGGCGAGACGTCCTGCGCGCCGGTGAGCCAGGCGATCCGGTAGGCGATGACCCGCGTCTTGCCGCTGCCGGCGCCGGCGAGGACGAGGAGCGGGCCGTCGCCGGCGGTGACGGCCTCGCGCTGCGGCGGATTCAGATCGTCGAGGAGGCGCTCCAGCTCGGCAGGCACCGGTCGATTGTACCGAGCGATCGGCGCCTCGCCAATACGGAGCCGGGTGGCGGAATGGATCGCTGCCCGGCCGGAGCCCGGCCTACTCGACCGTGACGCTCTTGGCCAGGTTGCGGGGCTGGTCCACGTCGCAGCCGAGCCGCACCGCGATGTGGTAGGCGAGGAGCTGCAGCGGGATCACGGTGAGCAGCGGTGCCAGCAGGTCGGCGCAGGCGGGCACCTCGATCACGTGATGGGCCTTCGAGGCCACGGCCCGGTCGCCGGCGTGGACGACGGCGATGACCTGCCCGTCGCGCGCGCGCACTTCCTCGATGTTGCCGAGCATCCGCTCGTAGGAGCCATCGCGCGGCGCCAGGGCCACCACCGGCAGGCGCTCGGCGATGAGCGCGATGGGACCGTGCTTCATCTCGCCCCCGGCGTAGCCCTCCGCGTGGATGTAGGAGAGCTCCTTCAGCTTGAGCGCGCCTTCGAGCGCGATCGGGAACTGCACGCCGCGGCCGAGATAGAGGAAGTCGCGCGCACCGACGAGGTCGCGGGCCATCGCCGCGATCTGACTGTCGAGCTCGAGCGTCTTCTCGACGAGGCGGGGGATCTCGACCAGGTCGTGGATCCGCTTCTTCACGTCCTCGGCGGTGATGGCGCCGCGCTGACGGCCGAGCCAGAGGCCCAGCAGATAGGTCGCGACGATCATCGTGGAGAACGCCTTGGTGGAGGCCACGCCGATCTCGGGGCCGGCGTGCATGTAGAGGACGCCCGTCGCCTCCCGGGCCAGCGCCGAGCCGACGACGTTCGTGATCGCGAGGATCGGGCAGCCCTTGAGCCGGGCCGCCTTGACGGCGCCGAGCGTGTCGGCGGTCTCGCCCGACTGGGAGACCGCAACCACCAGGGTCTCCGGACCGATCAGCGCGTCGCGATACCGGAACTCGCTGCCGAGGTCGGTCTCAGCCGGGATCCCCGCGAGCCTTTCTACCATCGTGCGGCCGAGCATCGCGGCGTGGAACGCCGTCCCGCAGGCGACGAGGACCACCCGCTCGATGCCGCGCACGGTGTCGGGCGCCAGGTTCACGTCGGGCAGGACCACGTTGCCGGTCTCGGGCGCGACCCGACCGCGGAACGTGTCGGTGATGGCGCGCGGCTGCTCGTGCATCTCCTTGAGCATGAAGTGCCGGTAGCCGCCTTTCTCGGCCATGATCGGATCCCACGAGATCCGCACCGACGCTCGACGAATGGGCTCGCCGTCGAGGGTCGACAGCTCGACGGCGTCGGCCGTGACGACCGCCACCTCGTCGTCCTCCAGAATGACCACGTCGCGCGTGTGGGACAGGATCGCGGGAATGTCGGAGGCGACGAACATCTCGCCCTGCCCGAGCCCGACGACGACGCTGCCGGCGCCTTGCTTGGCGGCGATCAGCCGGTCCGGCGCCGCGGCCGAGATGACGCCGAGCGCGTACGATCCCCGGACCTCTTTCAGCGCAGCCTTCACGGCCCGGTCGAGGCGCCCGACGGTCTTCAGGTGATGCTCGATCAGATGGGCGAGGACTTCGGTGTCGGTTTCCGACTTGAAGCGGTGGCCCGCCGCCAGGAGGTGGTCCTTGATCTCGAGGTAGTTCTCGATGATCCCGTTGTGGACGACGACCAGCGCGCCGTCGCAGTCGGTGTGCGGATGGGCGTTCTCCTCGGACGGCCGGCCGTGCGTCGCCCAGCGCGTGTGGCCGATGCCGAGCGAGCCGGTCAGCGGCCGCTCACCGAGGACGCCTTCGAGCATCTTGAGCCGGCCGGCGGCGCGCCGCACGTGGAGCGTGCCGTCGCTGAAGACCGCGATGCCGGCGGAGTCGTAGCCGCGGTACTCGAGCCGCTTCAGCCCCTCGACGATGATGCCGACCGCGCCCTTGTCCCCGACGTATCCGACGATTCCACACATGGCTGACCTCAGTGCTCCTCGCGCTTCCTGGCTTTGCGCGCCGCCCAGCCGTCCTTGACGACCTGCTGGGCGCGTCCGACCGCGAGGGCTCCCGGTGGGACGTCCTTGGTGATCGTGGAGCCGGCTCCGATATAGGCCCCCTCGCCAACCGTGAGGGGGGCGACGAGGCTCGTGTTCGTGCCGATGAAGGCGCGATCGCCGATCTTGGTCTCGTGCTTGGCCACGCCGTCGTAGTTGCACGTGATCGTGCCCGCGCCGACGTTGACCCCCTCGCCCACGGTCGCGTCGCCGACGTAGGAGAGGTGCGGCACCTTCGACCCGCGGCCGATTGTCGACTTCTTGAGCTCGACGAAGTTGCCGACCTTCGCCCTGGGCCCTACGTGCGACAGCGGCCGCAGGTGACAGAACGGGCCGAGCGTGGCCGCCTCTTCGATCGCGGATTCTCTCACGACGCAGTACGGGAGCAGGGTGACGCCTTCGCCGATGCGCGACGAGCTCACGTGACAGCCTGCCCCGATGACGCACTCGCCGCCGATCGTCGACTGCCCCTCGATCACCACGTGGGGATAGATCGTCGTGTCCGGACCGACGGTGACGGTGTCCTCGATGTACGTGTTGGCCGGATCGAGGATGGTGACGCCGCTCTCCATCAGGCGGTCGAGGGTCCGGCGGCGCTGGACCGCCGCCACCGCCGCCAGCTGCTTGCGGTCGTTCACGCCGGCCGCCTCGCCCGGATCCGGGGTCACGACCGCCTCGACGCGCGCGCCGGCGCGGACCAGGATGCCGATGACGTCGGTCAGATAGTACTCACCCTGATCGTTGTCGGGGCGGACCCGATCGAGCGCGGGCCAGAGCCGCGAGGCGGCGAAGCAATAGACCGAGGTGTTGATCTCGGCGATCTTCCTCTCGGCGGCCGTCGCATCGCGCTCCTCGACGATGCGCTTCACGCGCCCGGCCTTTCTGGCGATGCGCCCGTAGCCGTGAGGCTCGGCGGCCACGGCGGTCAGCACCGTGGCGGCGGCGCGGCTCTTTCGATGGTGGTCGACCAGCCGCTCGATCGTCTGCGTGGACAAGAGCGGCATGTCGCCCGGCAGGACGAGGATCGTGCCGTCACCGCATTCGAGGCGCGCCTGCTTGAGGGCGTGGCCGCTCCCGAGGCGCTCGCGCTGGACGACCGAGCGCACGTCGGATCCGGCCATCGCCACCACCTCGTCGGCGTTCGGGCCCACGACGAGGACAATCCGATCGGCAAGGGCTCGAGCGCTGCGGAGGGGATACGCGATCAGCGGGCGGCCGCACAGCGGGTGCAGCACCTTGGGCTGCCGCGAGCGCATGCGCTTGCCCTCGCCGGCAGCGAGAATGACAGCGGTCACCTGGTCCATCGGGTATTGATCATTCTACCTCGGACCACCCGAGTCACAATCACGGGTTTCCCCCAAAGGCGCGTACGGGCCGCCCCTAGCTGCCCTCGCGGAGATGCGACAGAAGACGCTCGATTCGATGAGGCACGGGCGCGGTGCACTCGATCGCCTTCCGGAAAGCGGGATGGACGAAGGCGAGCGTCATCGCGTGCAGCGCGTACCCGTCGAGCGGGACGGGCGAGCGCACGCGGGGCTCGCCGTAGACGTCGTCGCCCACGACCGGATGGCCCAGCGAGGCCAGGTGGACGCGGATCTGATGGGTCCGTCCGGTCTCCAGGCGAACCTCGAGCGCGGTGAAGTGGGCGAAGCGCTCGAGCACACGAAAGCGAGTGACCGCCCGCTTGCCGCGGCCGGCCGGGCGGATCGCCATCTTGACTCGATCTCTCGGGTGGCGTCCGATCGGCGCGTCGACGACCCCTTCGCTCGCGCGCACGCGCCCGTGCACGACCGCGAGATAGCGGCGCGTCACCGTGCGGGCGGCCAGCTGCGCCACCAGGTCGTCGTAGGCCGCCTGCGTCTTGGCCACCGCGAGAAGCCCGGAGGTGTCCTTGTCGAGCCGGTGCACGATGCCAGGGCGCCGCGGCCCGCCGATACCTGCGGTGGCCGGCGCGTGAGCGAGGATGGCTGCCGCCAGTGTCCCGGCGGAGCGGCCGGCACCGGGATGGACGACCATACCGGCCGGCTTATCGACCACGAGCACGTGGTCGTCCTCGTAGACGACGGCGAGCGGAACCGATTCGGGGGCGAGCGTCTCCTCGGCGGCGGGCGGGACCTCGATCTCGACGCGCTCGCCCCCGCGGAGCCGATGCGCGGCCTTCGTCGCGATGCCGTCGACGCGCACGAGCCCGCCACGGATCAGGGCCTGCAGGCGCGCGCGGGAGAGCTCGACCAGCCGAGCGCTGAGCCAGCGGTCGAGCCTGGCGCCGGCCGACGCGGGCTCGACCGTGAGCACCGTCACGGCTCAGGTGCCGGCGGAGGGCGACCGCTCGAGCATCACGACGAGCGCCAGGGCCGCGACGCCCACCGTGATCGCCGAGTCGGCGACGTTGAAGGCCGGCCAGTGCCAGTCGCGAACGTACAGGTCGACGAAGTCGACGACCGCGCCGAAGCGCGTGCGATCGATCAAGTTGCCGACCGCGCCGCCGAAGATGAGCCCGATGGCGGCCTGCTCGCGCCAGCCGCCGCTCGGGAGGATCCGCAGGGCCACGCGGAGCAGGACCACGAGCGCCACCAGCGAGAGGAGCCCGACGACCCAGCGCCAGCCCGCCGGGATCCCGGCGAGGAGCCCGAACGCGAGCCCCGGATTCATGACCAGCGTCAGCGCGAGGAAGCCGTCGACGACGATCACCGGGACGCCCAGGACCAGGCGGTTGAGCGCGATCAGCTTGGTGATCTGATCGAGCACGACGACGACGGCCGCCGTCGCGAGGACGCCGGCCAGACGCGACCGGTCAACGCGGATCGGCGGACCCACCGAGCCGGGTGACGATCGGCACGCAGCGCTCGCAGAGCTTGGGATGCCGGCGGCTTTCGCCCACGTGCTCGCTCCGCGTCCAGCAGCGCTCGCACTTCTCGCCGCGCGCGCGGTCCACGCCGATGACGAGCCCCGGGATGTCCTGGCTCTCGTAGGTCACGCGCGCGCGCGCGCCCGAGCGGCCGAGCTCCACGCGCGACACGATGAAGACCGTCGGCAGCAGCGCGCGCCTGGCGGCAAGGAGCGCCGGCAGGTCCTCGGGCGCGTCCACGATCCGCACCGACGCCTCGAGCCCGCTGCCGATCAGCTTCTCGGCCCGCGCGGTCTCCAGCGCCTTGGCGACCTCGCGTCGCACCTCGAGCAGCCGGTCCCAGTCGCGCTTGAGCGTGTCGTCGAGCCACTCGCGCGCGGCGTCCGGGAACCGCTCGAGGTGTACGCTCTCGCTGTGGACGCCGGGCACGTAGCGCCACGCCTCCTCGGTGGTGAATGTGAGGATCGGCGCCATGAGCCGCGCGAGCGCGCTGAAGACGTCGAAACAGACGGTCTGGGCCGCGCGCCGCCGCGGGTCGTCGGGCAGCGAGGTGTAGAGCCGGTCCTTGATGATGTCGAGATAGAGCGCCGAGAGGTCGACCGCGCAGAAGTTGTGCACGGCGTGGAAGACCGCGTGGAACTCGTACTCGTCGTAGGCGCGCCGCACGCGTGCGATCAGGCGCGCCAGGCGATCCAGGACCCAGCGGTCGACCTCGTCCAGCCGCGCGTACGACTGGCGGTCGCGCGCGGGATCGAAATCGCCGAGGTTGCCGAGCAAGAACCGGAACGTGTTGCGCATCCGCCGGTAGGCGTCGGCGAGCCGCTCCAGGATCTCCATCGACACGCGGATGTCCTGGGTGTAGTCCTCGGCCGCCACCCACAGGCGCAGCACCTCGGCGCCGAACTTCGGCAGGACCTCGTCGAGCGTGATGACGTTGCCGAGGGACTTCGACATCTTCCGCCCCTCGCCGTCCACGAAGAACCCGTGGGTCACGACGCTCTTGTAGGGCGGCGCGTCGCGCGTGCCGACGGACTCGAGCAGCGAGGACTGGAACCAGCCGCGGTGCTGGTCCGAGCCTTCGACGTAGAGCTCGGCCGGCCAGTGGAGCTCCGGGCGCGTCTCGAGCACCGCCGCGTGGCTGCAGCCGGAGTCGAACCACACGTCGAGGATGTCCGACTCCTTGCGGAAGCTCTCGCCGCCGCACTTCGCGCAGCGGGTGCCCGGCGGCAGGAGGTCGCGCGCCGAGCGCGCGTACCATTCGTCGCCGCCCTGGCCCTGGCGGAAGACCGTCGCGACGTGCTCGACGACGCGCTCCTCGAGCAGGAGCGTCTCGCACGCTGTGCAGTAGAACGCGACGATCGGCACGCCCCAGACGCGCTGGCGCGAGATGACCCACTCCAGGCGGTGCGCCACCATGTTGTAGATGCGGTCCTCGCCCCAGGGCGGGATCCACTGCACGTCCCGCTTGATCGCCTCGAGCGCAGCGGCGCGAAAGCCCCGGCGGTTGAGCTCGATGAACCACTGCTCGGTCGCGCGGAAGAGCGTCGGGTTCTTGCACCGCCAGCAGTGGGGGTACGTGTGGTCGAGCGGGCGCTCGGCGATCAGCATCCCCACGCTCTTGAGGAGCTCGATGATCTTGGGGTTCGCCTCCCAGACCGTGAGCCCCGCGAAGTGCTCCACGTCGGCGACGAAGCGCCCGGCGTCGTCTACCGGGTTGTAGATCTTGAGTCCGAGCGACTTACCGAGCTCGTAGTCCTCCTCGCCGTGACCGGGCGCGATGTGGACGAGGCCGGTCCCCTGATCCACGCCGACGAAGTCCGCCGCGGCGATCTTTCCCTCGCGGGCGATCCACGGATGACGGAACCCGTGGCCGACCAGGCGCTCGCCGGACACGCTCGCGAGCACGGTGTGCTCCCGGTCCGGGAACAGGCGGAGGAAGTCGTCCATGAGGGCGCGCGCCACGACGTAGACCTCTCGCCCTCGCGCGAGGGCGACGTAGTCCCGCGTGGGATGGACGGCGATGGCGAGGTTGGCCGGCAGGGTCCACGGCGTCGTGGTCCATACCACCGCGAAGGCCCGGCGACCGCCCAGCGCCGACTGGAGCTCGGACGGCAGCGACGTCAGCGGAAACTTGACCCACACCGACTCCGTCCGCTGATCCTCGTACTCCACTTCGGCCTGCGCGAGCGCGGTCCGGCAGTGCATGCACCAGTGGACGGGCTTGAGGTCTTTGTAGACGAGCCCGCGTCCGACGAAGCGGCCGAACTCGCGCGCGATGACCGCCTCGTAAGCCGGATCCATCGTGATGTAGGGATTGTCCCAGTCGCCGAACACGCCGAGGCGCTTGAACTCGCTCCGCTGGATGTCGATGAAACGGTTCGCGTATTCTCGGCACTTCCGGCGCTTCTCGATCGGATCCATGGCGTTGCGCACGTCGATGCCGGGGCGGTCGAGGCCGAGCTCCTTGTCAACCTGGTGCTCGATCGGCAGCCCGTGACAATCCCAGCCCGGCACGTAGACCGCGTTGAAGCCGGACATCGAGCGCGACTTCACGATCACGTCCTTCAGGACCTTGTTCAGCATCGTCCCGAGATGGATGTGCCCGTTCGCGTACGGCGGACCGTCGTGCAGGATCCAGACCGGGCGGTTCGCCGCGGCCTGGCGAATGCGCTTGTAGATTCCGAACGATTCCCACCACGCGAGCATCTCGGGCTCGCTCTTCGGCAGGTTCGCCTTCATCGGGAAGGCGGTTTTTGGCAGATTTAGCGTGGCCTTGTAGTCCATGACCCGGAGCGTCATCGTACCACAGGGGAGGCGGAGACCTACTTCGGCGAGAGCGTCACCACACCCTTGCTGGAATCGATGTTCACGTTGAACTGGTCGAGGAAGTCGCGCCCGAGGACGCCGTCCACGCCGTCGACCGGAACGTTCTGCGAGCCCACGGTCATCCGCCCCACCCGAGCCTCGCCGACCTCGAGGCTGTCGACGACAACGAACTGCATCTGGGCGCTGCCCGTCGCGCCCGCGACCTCCGCCGTCGTCGTCGGTCCCGCGATGCGAACGCCCGCGGCCTGGAGCGCGCGAGGGCTGATGATCGTCTTGTCGGAGCCGGTGTCCAGCAAGAGCTTCGCCTCGGCGTTGCCGTTGACCCGCACGTCGACGTGGATACGCTGGCCGGGGACGAAGCGGATGGACGTCTCGCCCGAGGCGGGCCGCGCCCCGGGCGGCGGCGCCGGGGACGCCGGCGCGTTCTTTATCCCGAGCGGCACCGCCTTCGCGCGATAGGGGCCGGGGACGCTGTCGATCCCGTCGGCGAAATGCGGCACGCCGTTTTCGTCGACCCAGCGATAGATCTGGGCATCGACGGTCGCCGGCCACCGAAGCCCGAGCAGAATGGCCATCAGCAGGAACGCCATCCGCCGCATGGCGCGATCATACCGCACAGCGCAACAGGCGATACACGACCATTTCCGCGGCGCCGGCGACCTCGTTGCGCTCGAGGCGTACCCGATAGATCGGCTCGAGCGTCTCCCGGCTCGCGGCGAACCGGGGGAACCACGCCGGAAAGATGATCACGTAGTCTGGACACGTCTCCACCACGTACTCCATCACGCCCGACTCACCGCGGCGTCGATAGGGAATGATGTCCGGCGTTACGAGCCCCATGAGGTCGATGACCTCACGACGCGAGAAAAACGCGATCGCGCCGATGTCGTTCAGCGCGATCCGCGCGGTCTTCGGCAGCCGCGCGTCCACCCATTGCCCGAGGTGGACCTGCATCGCGTTGATGTTCTGGACCGCCCACGCGTAGCGCGTCGCCGCCGGCACGAGCGCGGTGGCGGCGATCGCGAGCCACACCCCTGCCGCCAGCATGTTGATCCACGCGCGCCGCGGGACGGACGCGAGCGCGAGGACCGGCGGGGCCCCGCCTCGCCGGCCGCCCAGCGCGACCGCGAGCGCCAGAACGACCAGCGGGAGGAGGTGAATCGAGTAGCGTCCTTCCTGGAACGCCGGTCCGCGATACGGAGCGAGGAGCGCCATACCGATCGGATGGGCGACGAGCGCGAGCGTGACCAGGCCGAGGGCTCGGCCGGCGTACCGCCACACCACGAGGAGTGCCGGAGCGAGCGCGACGGGCAGGAGCCAGTGGATGGTCGCCAGCCAGACGATCCATTCGGCGAGAAACGCGAGCGGCCGCTTCACCCAGGTGAGCGCCGCCGGCTCGCGCAGACCGCCGAGCCAGCCGACGAGGCCCCCCTCGACCTTGGCGGCGGCGGTCGCCGGGTACGGCGTGCCGGCAGTCCAGAGGCTGAAGAGCACGGCGGGCGCCACGACCACGATCGTGACCACCGTGAAGACGGCGACGCGGCGGATGGTCAGGGGACGGGCGGCGGCGAGGAACGGGACGAGCAGCAGCGCCTCCGGGCGCGCCAGCACGGCCAGCGCCACGCACACGGCCGACGCGAGCGCGAGATCGCGCGCGTGCGCGAGGAGCGAGGCGGCCACCAGGAGCGCCGCGAGCGAGACTTCCATCCCGGACAGCGCGCCCCAGGCGACCGGCCCCATCCAGGTGAGCGAGATCGAGGCGCCGAGCGCGACGTCGTCTCGCGCGCCCCAGGCGCGCGCCGCCCGGCGCGTGACCAGCGCCGCCGCCAGGGTCGCGCCGACCCCGACGGTCTTCGCCATCGCGAGCGAGGGCGAGGCGACGAGGGCGCCCGCCCCGAGCAGCAGGGTCCACAGGGGCGCGGTCGATCCGGCGACCGGGACGCCGGGGTTGTAGGAGAAGCCGGCGCCGGCGGCGAGGTTGCGCGCGAAGTGCAGATGGATCCACGAATCGTCGAGCGGGAACCCCGACGCCCCGGCGATCTGCCACTCGCGCGCGACGAAGAGCGCGAGCGGCAGCAGGGCCGCAGCGACTACGAGACCGTCAGCGCGCCACCGCGCGAGACCGGCGAGAAGCTCACTGCGGTCGAGCACGCGCGGCGCCGACGGCGCGGCGAGGAGGCTGCGCGCGGACGAAGGTGTAGTCCTCGTAGTCGACCGGCTTCCTGCCGAGCGCCAGCACGTAGAGATAGCGGCCGTGCGGGATCTCGATCTCGACGAGCCCCTCCGGGCGCACGGTCGTCGGGCTCCAGTGGTCGACGAACCAGACGAGCCGCTCGACGGACGACGGCAGATCGATCTCGACCTCCGGGATCGTCGACATGGTCGCCGACAGCCGGGATGCCCGGAAGCCGGGCACCAGCCCGCCCACCTGGAGCTCGTACACCGCGTACTCCGGCAGATAGAACATCGCGTGCCGGAACCAGGGATACGAGCGAGAGTTCCCCTGCTCGGTGATGATCACGGTCGACTCGCCGGCAAAGAGCCCGCGGATCGAGTCGACGAACCCGCTCACGACGTCCTCGTGCTCGCGCAGGGCGGCGGCGGTGCGGCTGAAGATCCAGTCGAACGCCTCGTCCTGCGCCTGGCGGACCCACGGCGCGCGCGGCGTGTCGAAGTCGCGGGGGGCCGGCCTGGCCGACACGAAGAACGAGCCATTCACGAGCACGACGAGCACGACCGCCGCGGCAGTGAGCGCCACGCGCGCCCGCGGGTAGCGCAGGGACTCCGCCGCCTGGCCGAGGGCCGTCACCAGCACGCGCGAGAGAAAGATGACCAGCGCGGGGAGGAACGTCAGGACGTAGCCGGCCTGTCCGAAATGCACGAGCGTGTAGACGAGCACCGGGGGAGCCGTCCATCCAAGCAGGAACCACTCCCGGAAGGTCCAGCCCCGCCGCCGGACGTACCAGACGGCCAACAGGCTCGCCGCCGCGAGCGGGCCGAGGGCCACCAGGACCGACTCCAGCAAGTAGCGCGACATGCGCAGGGTCACGTCGAGGGGGCCGCCGACGATCGACGTCGGCACAACGACCGAGTCGGCCAGCTCGACCGACGCGGCGACGTAGCGCTCGAGGCCGCCGGTGAGCCAGATCATCGGCACGAACCAGGTCAGCACCGACGCGGTCAGGATGCCGAGGCCCACCAGGGCCACGCGGAGCCGCCGCACGCCCACCGCCACGCATCCGAGCCAGAGCGGGAACAGCAGGACCAGCAGCGACTGGCGCATGCCGCCCGCGATGCCCAGGTACCATGCCGCGAGGTACGAGTCGCTGCGGCTGCCGTTGAACGCGCGGAACCCGAAGTACGCGACCGTGGACGCGAAGAGCGCTTCGCCGGTATACGTGAGGCCGACCGAGCCGTAGAACCAGAAGAGCGGGCTGACGGCGAGGATCGCGGCGGCGGCGAGCGCGGTCGTCCGGTCGTAGACCGCGCGGGCAAGATAGTAGACGACGAAGGTCGTCAGGCCGCTGAACGCGACCGCGAGCGCGACGTAGGAGGCGGTCGGATCGTGGAGCCACGCGTTGACGAGGCGGCCCAGGACGACGTAGAGGATGTAGCCCGGCGGGTGCGGCTGGTGCTTGAGAAGGTCGTACTCGTCGAGCGCCAGCGCGAATTGAACCGCGTCCCAGTTGTAGAGCAGACGCGCGCGGTACGGGAGGCGCGAGACGATCGTCAGGAGCGAGAGCGCGGCGGCGACGAAGAAATCGGAGCGCGAGCCTACGTCTTGTTCTCCTCTGCCTTCTTGGCCGCCGCGGTGGTGTCCTCGGCCTTGGCCTCGTTGACGCCCTTCTTGAACTCCTTGACGCTCGAGCCGAGCGAGCGGGCGAGCTCCGGCAGTCGGTTCGCGCCGAAGAGAATCAGCACGATGACGAGGATGATCAGCAGTTCCTGGTAGCCCAGCCCAAACATAGGGAACTCCTTTCCAGCGACGCCATACCTTACTCTCCCCCTACCCCGTGCGCAAGATGCGCCTTTCGCCCACGCGCGCGGTGACCCGGCGCTGATCGAAGAATTCGAGGAGCGGAATGGCGTATTTACGAGAAATACCGAGCAGATCCTTGATGTCGCTCGGCCCGATCTCCTTGCGCTCGCGCAGGAACGCGACGAGCTTGGCCTGGATCACGTCGAGCGCCCGCGCGTGAAAAAAGAGCGACTCCTTGACGCGCACGAGCTTGCCGGACTGGACGAGCACCTGGAACAGCTCGTGCTCCTCGTCGCCGGCCACGCCGGCCCGGCCCAGCGCTTCCTCGGCGCTGGGCGGAGCGGCTTCCGCCCGGCTGAACTCGCTCTCCAGCGCGTCGACGACCCGCTGCTGCTCCGCGGACAGACGGACCTCGTGCGAGGCGAGCCGGGCCTTGTCGCGCTCGGTCGTGACGACGCCCTCGGCAGCGAGCGACGACACCAGGAACGCGAAGACGCGCTCGTCGGCGGCGCCGGCGCGGCCGCGGAGCTCCTCGCGGGACATCCCGGGCTTGAGCGGGTTCGCGCGATGGAACGCCGCCAGCTCGTCGACCACGAGCCTGCGGAGGCGCGCGAAGCTGTCGGGATGGACGAACCAGTCGCGATCGACGCTGATCACCCGGCCCGAGGCCTGAAGACCTTCGAGGAGGGCGCGCAGGCGCTCGGGGCCGAACGGCACGCGCCCCGCGAGAGTCGTCAGACGCACCCCGCCGGCTCCTACGTGCCGGATGTGCTCCTCCAGCACGGCGTCCGGGCTTCCCGTCTGGAGCAGCTCGAGGTGGGCGACGAGCGCGGGCCCCTTTCGCTTGAAGCGCGGCGGGTCGACGTCGAGCAGGGTCCCGCCCCCGATCGTCACGATCGGCGAGTACGAGCGCACCACGAAGCGGTCGCCCGGCCGTGCGACCAGCGGCGCCTCGAGACGGAACCGCGCGAACGCGGTCTCACCGGGCGCCAGCTCCGGCCGGTCGAGCAAGAGCACCCGCGCCATGATCTCGCTCGTTCCGACGTGAAAGCGCACGCGCGTGCGCGTCTTCACCGGGCGCGGCGCGTCCGGCAGGAGCTCGAGCGTGCCGTCGACCAGGGTGGAGGGCACCAGCGTGCCGGGAAGCCCGACGACGTCGCCGCGGGCGATCGCGGTCCGCTCGAGTCCCTGGAGGTTGATCGCCGTGCGCTGCCCGGCCCGCGCCGAGGCCACCGGGTGACCGTGCGCCTGGAGGCCTCTGATCTTGGCCTCGGCGCGCTTGGGATAGACCTCGACGCGGTCGTCGGCCGCCAGGGCGCCGGCGGTCAGGGTGCCGGTGACGACCGTACCGAATCCCTTGACCGTGAACACACGATCGATGGGAAGGCGCGGGAGCTCATCGGTGCCGCGCGGCGGCACCGACGCGGCGAGGGTGCGGAGCTGAGCGCGCAGCTCGTCGAGCCCCTGGCCCGTCCTCGACGACACCGCGACGATCGGTGCGCCCTCGAGAAACGTGCCGCGGACGGCGCCGGCGACGTCCTCACGGACCAGCTCGAGCCAGTCGGCCTCGACGAGATCCGCTTTGGTCAGCGCGATGAGCCCGGCTTTGATCCGCAACAGGGAGCAAATCGCGAGGTGCTCGCGCGTCTGGGGCATCATGCCTTCGTCGGCCGCGATCACCAACATCGCCAGGTCGATCCCGCCGACGCCGGCCAGCATGTTCTTGACGAAGCGCTCGTGGCCCGGGACGTCGACGATCTCGACCGTGAGCCCGCCCGGCTCCTCGAGGAACGCGAATCCGAGATCGATCGTAATGCCGCGGGCCTTTTCCTCGGGAAGACGGTCGGTATCGGTTCCGGTCAGCGCCTTCACCAGCGAGGTCTTGCCGTGGTCGATGTGCCCGGCCGTGCCGACGACGACGTGCGTCGAAGCCACCGCGCTCATAGGCACGAGGCGGCGACGGTCAGCGCCTCGGCGAGGAGGCTTACCTGCGCGGGGAGTACGGTGCGGCAGTCCAGGAGCAGGCGATCGTGCGCGATCCGGCCCACCACCGGCGGGTCGCCGCCCCGCAGCGCCTCGTCGAGCCGCATCGTCGCATCCGAGGTGGTCCCGACCGCGACCGCGGCGGTCGGCAGCTCGACCGTCGGCAGGGCGCCGCCGCCTACCTTGCCGCGGTCATCGACGACGCTCGCGCCGAGACGCTGTCGTACGTCGGGGGCCAGGCGCTTCACGACGCGACGCGCGCGGTTCCGTACGGAAGGGAGGGGCTCGGTCAGCATGGCCAGGGTCGGCACGGTCTCAAGCGCCGTCCCGGCCTCGTACGCATAGAGGGTCGCCTCGAGCGCGGCAATCGTGAACTTGTCGATCCGCAGCGCACGGTTCCACGGGTTCTTCTTGAGCCGGGACACGATTCCGCGCCGGCCCACGACGATACCGGCCTGAGGTCCGCCGAGCAGCTTGTCGCCCGAGAACGAGACGAGGTCGACGCCCGCGGACACCGTTTCCTGGACGGTCGGCTCGTAGGGAAAACCCCACGGCCTGAGATCGAGGAGGGATCCGGAGCCAAGGTCCTCCATCACGGAAATTCCCCGCTCGCGCCCGAGCTCGACGAGCTCACGAGACGAGACCTCGGCGGTGAACCCGACGACGCGGTAGTTCGACGTGTGGACCTTGAGCAAAATCGCCGTGTCGGCGGTGATCGCATCGGCGTAGTCGCGCAGGTGCGTCCGGTTCGTCGCGCCGACCTCGCGGAGCACCGCGCCGCTCCGCAGCATGATGTCCGGGATCCTGAACTCCCCGCCGATCTCGATCAGCTCCCCGCGCGAGACAATGACCTCGCGGCCGTGGGCGAGCGTCTCGAGGGCCAGGAGCACCGCGGCCGCGTTGTTGTTGACCACGAGGGCGTCCTCGGCGCCCGTCAGCCGGCGCAGCACCGCCTCGACGTGGCTGTAGCGGGACCCGCGCTCTTTGCGGACCAGGTCGAGCTCGAGATTCGAGTACGCCGTGGCGACCGCCTGGAGCCTCTCGAGCGCGAGCGGGCTGAGGAGCGCGCGACCGAGGTTGGTGTGGAGCACGACGCCCTGCGCGTTGATGACCGGGCGCAACGAAAAGGGCCCCGCCCGCCGCGCCCGCTGGACGACACGCTCGGCCAGGAGCTCCGCCGTCGCCGGAGCGGTCCGGTCGGCGAGGACGCGAACGCGCTCCTGATCGAGCGTCTCGCGGACGAGGGAGGTCAGACGGGCCCGGGTGA
>Ga0209470_1000851_pt1 | contig 23763 bp, 26 predicted proteins | sample GraSoiAngelo_125_FD_185882 | JGI IMG/M metagenome (GOLD analysis project Ga0209470, IMG submission 185882) | Grasslands soil microbial communities from the Angelo Coastal Reserve, California, USA - 14_0927_05_40cm (SPAdes) (version 2) | ecosystem: Environmental > Terrestrial > Soil > Grasslands ... | reverse complement strand
TCATCGCTGATCGTTTGTTCTAGCGGAAGAACGACCAGTTGCCTCCGCAGGCACGCTAGAAATAATGATGGCCAATCCGGATGGTTCCCAATTTGAATCGCTATAACTTGACCTGGTGGAATCGCCGCCAGCTGAGTCGCAAAATGACCTGCGCGCTCCTCAATTTCAGAAAATGTGCGCGCAATTTTCCCCTGCGCGTCAAGAATGGCGGCGCGTTGGCGATTTTTTTCGAGCGTCTCTTCCCACGCCTCGAGAATCGGGTCGTCTAATGTCGTCCTCACTTGCGAATTTGCCCTTTCGCGGCTAAAGTTTCTGCTTGTTTTTCAACATGAAGGCGGACATTCATCCCGATTATCAGGAGACCGATATCGTTTGCGCGTGCGGCGCGGTTTATCACACCCGCTCCACCAAACGAGACATTAAAATCGGCATCTGCGCTGCCTGCCATCCGTTTTTTACCGGCGAACAAAAATTCGTCGACACCGCCGGGCGCGTGGAAAAGTTCGCGCGTCGTTACGGCAGCACCAAGGCCGCCCGCGCCACCAAGGCTTAGCTGAATGTAGAGGCGCTCGCCGCGGCGAGCGCCTGCGCCAACGGCTGACACAGCCACCGCTACAACAATCATGGACTTTGATCTTCTCATTCAACGTAAACGCGAGCGTTTCGAACAACTCGAGTGCGAAATCGCCGACCCGTCCCTTTTCGAAAATCGCAATCGTGCTGGCGAAATCATGCGGGAACACGCGAACGTAAAGGCGTTACTGGCGAAATGGAACGAATTGTCGAGCGCGCGAATGCAACTGGCAGACAATCGCGAACTCGCCAACTCGACCGACGTCGACCTGGCCCAAATGGCGCAGGAAGAAATTCCAGCGCTCGAAAAACGGGTCGCCGACCTCGAACGCGAGATGCAGGTGGCTTTGCTTCCGCCGGACGAAAATGAAAATCGCGACGCCATCATTGAGATCCGTGCGGGCACGGGCGGGAGCGAGGCGGCCATTTTCGCCGCCGATTTATATCGAATGTACAATCGCTTTGCCGAGTCAGCCGGATTGAAAATCGAGAGTATGGACTCGAGTCCATCGGAGCTTGGTGGATTAAAGGAGGTGATTTTCAAGGTGAGTGGCGAATCGGTTTTTCGAAAATTGCGTTACGAAAGTGGGGTGCACCGGGTCCAACGTGTGCCCGCAACCGAGGCGCAGGGGCGCATTCATACCAGCACCGCTACGGTCGCGGTTTTGCCGGAGGCGGAGGAAATCGATCTGGAATTAAAACCCGAAGAACTTCGTATCGAAGTTTGCCGCTCCGGCGGACCAGGCGGCCAGGGCGTAAACACGACTGACTCCGCAGTGCAGATTTTGCATATTCCCACGGGTACAATCGTCCGCTGCCAGGACGGGCGGAGCCAGCAAAAGAACAAGGAGAAAGCGCTCAATGTTTTGCGCTCGCGATTGCTCGAAACCAAACAACGTGAAGAAGCGGAGAAATACGCCGCCCATCGCCGGAGTCAGATCGGATCGGGCGGCCGCGAAGAAAAAATCCGCACTTACAACTTTCCGCAGAACCGCGTCACTGACCACCGCATCGGGCTCACTCTTTACAATCTGGACCGGTTTATGGAAGGCGAGCTCGGGGAAATGATTTCAGCGCTGCAAGCTACCGATTTGGCCGAACGATTGAAAGACAGCGCGCTGAGCGCGTAATGGAAACGCGTCTTGCGTCTTTATTGATTGTCATTCCGAGCCGCGCAGACAATGCCAGTCCGGCTCGGACTGAGGAACCTCGCATCGCTCGCCCACGCTCGCTTCGTCGGAGAGGTCCTTCGCCATCTGTGCGGCTCAGGATGACGGCATTTGGAGCACGGGGTTTATGACGGTGCTCGACGTTCTGCAATCCACCACCGCCTATTTCAAAAAACGCGGGATCGAAAATCCGCGCTTGAACGCCGAGCATTTGCTGGCGCATTCCCTCGGGCAGAAAAGGCTCGACGTTTATCTCGAGTTCGAGCGCGATCTCGCCGAGCCCGAACTGGCACCTTTACGCGAGCTTGTCCGGCGGCGAGGACAAAACGAGCCGCTCCAACATTTGCTCGGCACGATCGAATTTTGCGGAAACATCTTTCTCTGCGACAAACGCGCGCTCGTTCCGCGACCGGAAACGGAAGAATTTGTCGGGCTGGTTGAATCGAAAATCGTGAATCGTGAATCGAGAATCGTCGATCTCGGGACTGGTTCGGGTGTGATCGCGCTTTCTCTGGCACAAAAATTTCCCGAGGCGGAAATCATCGCCACCGATATTTCGGCCGACGCGCTGTTGCTGGCGCGTGAAAATGCCGTCCGGCTTGGAACCGCTCGTGTTCAGTTTCTCAAAAGCGACCTGTTAGAGAATGTCGGTGGGAAATTCGACTTAATCGTCGCGAACCTGCCCTACATTTCCCGCCACGATCGAGACCAGCTCGCGCCCGAAGTTTTGCGCGATCCGGAAGTCGCCCTTTTTGCCGGCGTGAAGGGCGATGAAATTATTCGCCGATTGATTGAGACGGCGCCATCGCACCTGAGCCGCAAGGGGTTGCTCGCGTTGGAGATCGGGCTCGGCCAGGAACCCGCCCTAATCGACTTTTTGCGCGATAAAAATTACGGCGACATCGAGGCGAAAAACGATTATTCAGGTAGAACGCGTTTTCTCTTTGCCCGGTATGGATAAGATACTTGTGCATGGCGGGAATTCCCTCGCCGGTTCCATCAAGGTCAGCGGTTCTAAGAACTCCGCCCTTCCCATCCTTGCCGCGACCCTGCTGACGCGCGAGCCGTGCACGATCCATCGCGTGCCGGACCTGAGCGACACGCATTACATGTTGCAAATTCTCACCCATCTCGGCGCCCAGGTGGAACGCGCCAGCGGGATTGTCACCGTCACCGCCGACACAGTGCAATCGGTCGCCCCGTATGACGTTGTGCGAAAAATGCGGGCATCGGTTGGCGTGCTCGGCCCGCTCCTCGGGCGTTGCAAAGAAGCGACCGTCTCCCTGCCGGGAGGTTGCGTCATCGGCGATCGGCCAATCGATTTGCATTTGAAGGGCTTCGAAGCCCTCGGCGCGGCGGTGCGAGTGGAGGGCGGTAACGTGAAAGTTTTTGCCCCGAAACTAGCCGGCGCCGTGATTAATTTGCGCGGCAAATTCGGACCCACTGTTCTCGGCACTGACAATGTGATGATGGCTGCCGTTCTCGCCGAAGGCACAACCGTAATCGAAGGCGCGGCGCAAGAGCCGGAAGTTTGCGATCTGGCTGATTTTCTCAATAAGATGGGCGCGAAAATCGAAGGCGCCGGGACACGAAGAATAATCATCGAGGGCGTTAGCGAATTACATGGAGCGGAGCACGACATCATTCCCGACAGGATCGAAGCTGGCACTTTTCTGGTGGCGGGCGCAATAGCTGGCAGCGGAGTGACTGTTAATCGAGTTGAGCCAAAACATCTTACGGCGATTACCGATGCGCTGAGCGGTTGTGGATTTAAAATCGAAGCGAAGAAACAAACCATAACCGTTTCACCAAATGGTGCGCCAAAGCCGTTGGAAATCACGACGGAGCCCTACCCCGGATTTCCGACCGACATGCAGGCGCAAATGTGCGCGTTGCTTTCCACCACCGAGGGAATCAGCGTGATCACGGAGAATATTTTCCCGCAGCGTTACATGCACGTGGCCGAGCTGAAACGGATGGGCGCCCAGGTGCAAATGGAAGGCGCAACCGCAGTGATTCAGGGCGTGGAGCGATTGACCGGCGCGCCGGTGATGGCGAGCGATCTGCGCGCCTCAGCCGCCCTGGTGCTCGCGGGACTGAAGGCCGACGGAATCACCGAAGTGAGCCGTGTCTATCATATCGATCGCGGCTACGAACATCTCGATGAAAAGCTGAGCGAGCTGGGTGCACACATCGAGCGAGTGAAAGCCTGAACCGTTGTAGCACAGCCATCTTGGCTGTGGGGCCAGCGGGCATCTTGCCCGCTGATCGTGGCGTTCGAAGAAAAGCAAGAAGCGGCGGTGCCTTGCACGGAGGGTGCCGGCGACGCGTGAGCCTACTCCTGCTTGCGTTCTTTGGAAACAGGCGAGACGCTTATTCTACTTATGGAAACGACCCCACCGTCTTCTACGTCTTCTTCGTCAGCTGATGTCCGGACCTGGAACGTTCTTTGCCACGCCAGCGCGCTCCTGGGATTCTTCTTTCCCTGGGCTGGTCACATCCTGGCGCCTTTAATCGTGTGGCTGGTAAAACGCGGCGATTCTCCCGAAATCGATGCGTACGGAAAAGAATCGGTCAATTTCCAGCTTTCGATGCTTATTTACTCAATAATCTCTGGCATCCTATGTCTGGTGCTGATCGGATTCGTTTTGCTGGCGATCTTGCACGTTCTCAACGTCGTCTTTGTCATCATCGCCTCCATCCGCGCGAGCGAAGGAAATTTTTATCGTTATCCGCTCACGATCCGTTTTCTGAATTAGAAAATTGCGTGCTCGTCGATGCCCGAGTCAACGCGTTCGAATCGTGCCCTGCCCCTAGGCGACGCCTACCTCGCCGTGAACTTTTGAATCGTCGCGTTGCAACATTGGATCGGACGCTTCCTGCTGGGCGGCGCAGCCGGTTTCGAAAATCGCAACTGCGAGAAGCAAACAGTATAGGAGTCGCACAAAGTATTTCGCGTTAGTTTAATAAGATGTGAATCCAGCGTCCGCGGACAAAGCAACCGAGCCTTCGACCACCGGGATTGTCATTTCGTTCATTGTGCCGGCCTATAATGAAGAAGCGGAACTGCCGGGAACGCTTCGCGCCATTCGTTCTGCCGCTACCGGTTATGAGCACGAGATTGTGCTGGTGAATGACGGATCGACCGACGCAACGGGCCCAATAGGGGAAGAATTCGGGGCGCTCTTGATTTCGATCGAGCGTCGACAAATCGCCGCCGCGCGTAACGCGGGAGCCGCCGCTGCGCGCGGCAACATTTTTATTTTCGTCGATGCTGATACCCGGATCGGACCAGAACACGTGCGCGGCGCAGTGGAAGCGCTCGAGAGCGGTTGTGCCGGGGGAGGTGCGCGGCTGGCGACTGATCGTGAAATTCCGCTCTGGGGCAGAATCTTTTTCCGCGTTTTTACTACTCTGTATTTTGGACTCAACCTCGGCGCCGGCGCGTTCCTCTTCACCACGCGGGGGAACTTTCTGGCGGTCGGCGGCTTCGATGAGATCTATTTTGCGAGCGAAGAAATCTTTTTTACCACCGCCCTGAAACGTCTGGGACGATTCAGGCTATTGCGCGAACCAGCCATGACCTCGGGCCGAAAACTGCGGATGTATTCAGGTTGGAAAATTTTTACCCGCTCTCTTTCTTTGATTTTCGGCGGTCCGCGTGGGGTCATGTCACGGAAAAAGCTCGACATGTGGTACGGTGGCGAGCGCGAGAAACGCATCGGCTAAGGGCGAAAAGTGATGGTCAGCTGCGAATCGACCGTGTACTGTCGCGCCATCTAACCGCAAAAAACCTATGCTACACATCATCTGGCACATCATTGTTGGTTTCGTTGTCGGTCTGGTCGCGCGCGCTGTCATGCCCGGCGCACAAGCCATGGGACTGATCAAAACGACCCTGCTCGGGATCGTAGGCGGCGTTGTCGGTGGATTAATTGGGCGGCTCTTTTCCAAGCCGGAACCGGGCTCGGCCTTTCATCCCGCCGGGTTCATCATGTCAGTCATCGGCGCCGTTATTGCCCTCTTTCTTTGGACGCGATTGGCGCCCGCCGGCTAGTGTTGGAAACGAAGATTCGCAATTTCACAAGCAATGAGGAAGTGCGCGAGTTGGTGCGCGCCTTCGAGGAAGCGACGATTCTGCCTTCGCAATTCCACCACTGCGCCCACATTGCGGTGGCGTTAACTTATCTCGCTGAAGCCCCCCTCGATGACGCGACCGTACGGATGCGGCAGACACTGCAAAAATTCACACAGCGCCACGGCGTTAATGTTTATCACGAAACCGTGACGCGTTTTTGGATGAAGCTGCTCGATCATCTTGCGACCACTCATTACCGCGACATGCCGTTGTGGCGCCGAATCAATTTGATCGTGGAGCGCTGGATCGCAGCGGATCCGATTGCTGCGCATTATTCGCGCAGCGTTATCAGTTCACATGCCGCGCGCGAATCGTGGATCGCGCCCGACCGTTTGCCGCTACCGTTTTAACTTGAGGGCGCATTGCAGCTAATGGAGGGTGGGGCTCTGCGACGCCGGAACCGCCAGTCCCGGACCGGGCTCGCGGGAGCTCGCCCCTCCATGTATTAATGACGCGACCTCGTCCGTCGCCAGGTGCGATAGGTTCTTGTGAGCGAACAGGGATCGCCGGGCCGTGAGCGTCTCCACACTTATCTCAACGATCATCTGGCTGGTTCGGTCGCGGCGATCGAATTACTCGACGATCTGATCAAGCATCATTCGGAAGACCGGTTCGGAAAAATCTTTCGCGATCTATGCGATGAGATTGAGGCCGATCAAGAAACGCTGCGCAATTTGATTCGGAAACTCGGAGCCGAGGAAAGCGCCGTGCGCAAGGCCGGTGCGTGGCTGGCCGAGAAATTTAGTCGGGTAAAAATCGGGGATGCGGACGACAGTGCAGAGCTGCTTCAAGTGCTGGAAGGACTGGCGCTCGGAATTTCCGGCAAGCAGCTTTTGTGGCGATCGCTGGCCGCGACCGAGGCGAATTTTCCGGCATTGCAAGGAAGTGATTTCAGTGAGCTGGAAAAGCGCGCGCACGATCAGTTTGAGCGCGTCGAAGGGTTGCGCATGCAAATGGTACGCGAAGCGTTTCGCGCGTAGATCGAGCGAATAATTAACTCCCTGGGCTCGCGCGCTGAACTCTGGGGAGCATAGGCTGCCAGCCTGTTCATCTCGGCAGCTTGCCGAGGTGCTGCGTACGCTATTTGGTAGAGTTCCGCGCACCTGTTGCAGGCAAGGCTGCCGGCAACTACAGGCTGGCAGCCTGTGGTCCCTCCAGAAAGGAGACGCGTACGCTACCCTTTGCATGTGCGCGAATTCGGCGAGACCCTTTCCGCTAATGAAAGTTTTTGTCGCAGTCAGTCTCGTGCTCACAAGTTCGCTCCTCGCGCAAACACCAGCGCCTGCTCTCTCCAGCGGCAAACATCCATTCACCTTCGAAGACATGATGAAGCTCAAACGCGTCGGCGCGCCGGTGCCGTCGCCGGATGGGAAATGGGTCGTATTCGACTGCGAAGATGTCGATCTCGAGGCGAACAGAGAAATCTCGCATTTGTGGATCGTGCCAGCGCAAGGGGGCGAATCACGCCGGCTCAACCCGACCCCAAACCATGAGGAACGGCCACGTTTTTCGTCTGACGGGAAACAGCTCATATGGACATCGAAAGCGACCGATCCGACACAAATTTGGATGTGCGATTTTGATTCGAATGCCGGCGCGCTCGCCGGTCAGCCGCATCAGGTCACGAATATTTCGACTGGCGCGGATGGCGGTATCTGGTCGCCGGATGGGAAGAATATCGTGTTTGTCTCGGCGGTGTATCCGGATTGCGCTGATGATGCGTGCAATAAACAGCGCGATGAAGAGCTAAAGAAGAGCAAAGTCAAAGCGAAGATTTTCACGCGCTTGTTCTATCGGCACTGGAACACCTACACCGAATTCAAACGCAACCATCTGTTCGTCGTTAGCACTGATGCAAATCGTCGCACAGACATCTTGTCTGTGGGGACAGCGGGCGTCTCGCCTGCGGAATCTTCGAGTGTCTCGCGCGCTGCATCTGAAACACCGGACAAGATGTCCGGTGACCCCACAGGCAAGATGCCTGTGCTACGTGAAAGCGAGCCGCGCGATTTAACGCCTGGCGATCACGATGTCCCGCCGTTCCATCTCGGCGGGCAAGACATGTATGCGATTTCGCCGGACGGCCAGGAAATGGCTTACACCAGCAACATCGATGAAGTGGAGGCCACCAGCACGAACAACGAAATTTTCATCGTGCCGATGGCCGGCGGCACGCCCAAGAAAATTTCCACAAGCCCCGGCAGCGATTCGACGCCGCTCTATTCGCCGGATGGAAAATACATCGCCTGGCGATCGCAAGCCCGCGCCGGCTTCGAAGCCGATAAATGGCGGCTCTTTGTTCAAGATCGACAATCGGGAGAAACACGCGATCTGACGGAGACGTTTGATCGTTGGGTCGGGAGTTTCACATGGAAGAGCGATTCATCGCTCATCATCTTTGCCGCGGATGATCGTGGAGGCTCGGAACTGTGTGCTGCTTCGCCGGAAGGAAAGTTGTTTTATCCATCCGAGCTCTTCTCGTCCACGTCGTCGAAAACCGAGATCCCGCTTCACTACGACGATCTTGTTTACTCCGATCACAACCTTTATTTCGGTTTAGCGCAGATTGATGCGCCAACCGAAATCTGGCAGGTCAATGGACGCATCGGGGAAAGCTACGCACAGCGCGGCAGCGTAAAGATGTCCGGCGTAACTGGAATGAACCACGCGCTGTTGTCACAGATCGACATGCAGCCCGTGGAGTCGTTCACCTTCAAAGGCGCGAACAACGAGGAGGTACAAGGATTTATGGTCAAGCCGCCGGGATTCGATCCTAACAAGAAATATCCGCTAAAATTTTTGATCCATGGCGGGCCGCAAGGAGCGTGGGGAAACGAGTGGACGTATCGATGGAACGCAGAGTTGTTCGTGGCCAATGGCTACGTCGTGGTGATGATCAACTTCCACGGCTCAACCGGTTATGGGCAGAAGTTTACGGACTCGATCAGTGGCGATTGGGGCGGCAAACCGTATGTCGATCTGATGAAGGGGCTCGATTACGTGGAGAAAACATATCCCTTCATCGACAAGAATCGCGAGGCCGCACTGGGCGCGAGCTACGGCGGTTACATGGCCAATTGGTTGTTAGGCCACACCGATCGCTTCAAGTGCATCGTGTCGCATGACGGGATTTTCAATACGGAATCTGGTTACGGAACGACGGAAGAGCTTTGGTTCCCAGAATGGGAGTTTAAAGGGCCGCCGTGGAAACAGCGCGAGCTGTATCGGAAATTTTCGCCAGATCTCTTCGCCGACAAATTCAAAACGCCGGCGCTGGTGATTCACGGTCAGAATGATTATCGACTCGATGTCAGTGAAGGTTTTCAGCTTTTCACCACGCTTCAGCGACTGAAAGTGCCGTCAAAGATGTTGTATTTTCCCGATGAAGGGCACTGGGTGCTGAAGCCGCAGAACTCGCGGCTGTGGTACAAAACGGTGAACGACTGGGTGGATCAGTGGTGCAAGAGGAACACAGGTCTGTGACCTGTGTTCCTATCGTCGTCGTCGCCCAAAGGAATACCCGCGATGGGTGCGACCACCGCCGATGGCCCGTTTGCCGCCCGTGATGACTTCCGGCTCAAACAGCACGGTGTAAATGTAAGGAAAGTTCTCCAGCTTTAGCCGCGGAATTTTTTGTCCAATGAAATGCTCAATCGCTTGCAACGAGGGCAATTCCTCTCCGTTCATCAAGGTGAAGGCGTCGCCGACATTTTGTGCGCGACCAGTTCGTCCAATGCGATGGACATAATCTTCCGGGTGTTCGGGAACATCGTAATTAATGACGTGACTGACGCCGGCGATGTCGAGTCCGCGCGCGGCGATATCGGTCGCGACCATCACTTCGTATTTGCCGCTCTTGAAACCTTCGAGCGCCTCGATCCGTTCGCGTTGCGTGCGATTCGAATGCAAGACCGCGACAGAATGGTTTCCCTGTTTCAATTTGTGCGCGATGCGGTCGGCGCCGTGTTTGGTTCGCGAAAAAATGAGGGCACTGTCAAAATTGGTCCGTTCGAGCAGCACCATGAGCAGATCAAATTTTTGTTCGGCCGCCACCGGATAAACGGCATGCGTAACGGTTTCGGCCGGGGAACGGCGCACACCGATTTCCACCAGCTCGGGCTCGCGCAGCACCCAGGCGGCCAGCCGCTCGATCTCGGGCGGCAAGGTTGCCGAAAAAAGCAGCGTTTGCCGGTCACGTGAAATTTTTTCGACGATCCGCCGGACATCGGGCAAAAATCCCATGTCGAGCATGCGGTCGACTTCATCGAGCACCAGAATCGTGACGTCGCGAAAATGGAGCGTGCCCTGCTCGAGATGATCGAGCAGGCGGCCCGGCGTGGCGATGACGACATCAACGCCGCGTTTCAATTCCTCGCGCTGTTTGCCGTAGCCGACGCCGCCGTGGACTACGGTGGCGCGCAGATCGGTGAAACGCCCATAATCGCGAAAGGCAGTTTCGACCTGCGCAGCGAGCTCGCGCGTCGGCTCCAGGACCAGACAACGAAATTTCCCGTGATGTCCGAGCAGCGTCAGAATCGGAAGCGCGAAGGCAGCGGTTTTTCCAGTGCCGGTTTGGGCGGTGCCGATCAGATCTTTGCCGGCGAGAATAATGGGAAAGGCGCGAAGCTGGATCGGGGTCGGTTCGGCAAAACCCATCGCCTGCACGCCGCGCACGACTTCAGCGGAAAGATCGAAATTATTAAACGACACGGAGCGAAGGTAAGACGCGCGGCACGGTACGCAACGGGAGTAGTGGAGTAATGGAGTAATGCGTGTTTGCTTTTCATCATTACTCCACCATTCCATCACTCCAATATTCCAGCGAAAACGCTTCGCGTTTTTGTCCTCGCTGATACGCATAACAAATTGCCGCCGATCATCTGTGAGCTCGCGCGTGGCGTGGACGAGATCTGGCATCTGGGTGACGTGTGCGATGAATGGATTGTCGATGAACTGCACGCTCTCGGTCCGCCCTTGACGCTGGTGCGCGGAAACTGCGATAGCAATTACAATTGGCCGCTGGTGTGTAACCTAACGAGAAATGGGTTCCGGTTCCGCTTGCAACATATTTGTCCTTCGTCCAGCCAACCGCCCCTCGATTGCGAGATTCTTCTCCATGCCCATACCCATGTGCCGCGCGACGAAACGATCGGTGGCGTTCGCTTCCTAAATCCCGGCTGTGTGACGCGCCCGAATCGCGGAGCACTGCCGAGCGTCGCCTACCTCGATATCAGTGACGATGGTAAGTTGACCTGGGAATTGAGATTAATTCGCTAAACGTCGCCTGGCCCCTTCGATCGCCAGTGTCGCAACACGCGATGGGCCGGCACAGCGGTCCGATGAGCGCGCGATGTTTTCACCAGGTCGCGAAAGTGCAACGTTGCCAGCGCGCTTTGCACTGCGCTCTTGGAAAACCCAGTTTGATCGGCCAGCATGCGGAGGCTAGCATTGACCGGTCGCCAGCGTTGGCGAGCAGCGCGGCCGGAAAGATAAAGATAGACGAGGAATGCCGCCGGCTGCTGATCGTGTCCGACAATATCGCGCATGAGCACATCCAAAACGTAATCATCGATCGGCACGGTTTGACGGAAGCGCGGCATGCCCGCATTCTGATGCTATACCGATAAACGGACAACACTTTTCGCACCGGAGCGATCCCTGGCACTGGACGCCGGCAAAGTCTGCGTTCTACGTTTCCGGCATGATCAAACAAATAAAATTTGTCAGTGTCCCGGTGGCGAATCAGGATCGCGCGCTCGATTTTTACACCGAGAAATTAGGATTCACCATCATCACCGATCAGCCGTTCGACGATAAACAGCGCTGGATTGAACTCCGTGTTCCCAAGGCGGAAACGCGCGTTGTTTTGTTCACCACCGATGACGACAAGAACCGCATTGGCACGTTCATGAACATGTCTTACACCTGTGATGATCTGCAAAAGACCTACGAAGAATTAAGAAAACGCGGCGTTGAGTTTGAGAACCCGCCGAAAAAGGAACATTGGGGGAACTTCGCGATTTTCAAAGACAGCGAAGGAAATCGCTTCGTCCTTGGCGATTAATTCGATCGCGCCCTCGCTGACGCCGGACTATCTCTGCCCAATTCCGAGACCGGATCAGCGCTAGTCAGAAATTCGGTCATTCGGTGTGCAGGGCTTGAATAACATCGACGCTCGCGGCGCGCTTCGCAGGCAGCATCGACGCGATTACCGCGACAGTCAGCAGCACAAGGGCAGAGGCGGCCACCGGAAGAACGCCCGGCATCGTTACGTCCGCGAAATAGCTGCGTGCCACGCGCGCCAGGACGAATCCGAATACCGCGCCAGCCACGACGCCCGCGGCAGCCATTGCGGCGCCTTCCGCGATGACATCTTGGTAAAGTCGCTGTGGCTGGGAGCCAAGCGCCAGCCGGATGCCGAACTCCCGCGTGCGCGCGCTGACGGAAAATGCGAGCACGCCTGCGACACCGACTACCGCAATCGACAATGCGATCGCGGCGAACACGCCAAACACCACCGAATTCAAACGATGCGGACTGAGCACCGCAGCGCGGTCATCTTCGAGCGTAGCGGCGTGCTCAATGGGTTGATCCGGGGACATGTCACGAACAATGCGCGTGACCGGCGTCACCAGCGAATAGGGATTTACACTCGTGTGGATGAACAGACGGCCGCGAAACAGTGGACCTTGTTCAAAGGTATTATAGATGGTGAGCGTGCGCTCCGGGACGATATGCACATCGTCAATATCCGCGGTGACGCCAATGATGCGTTGCAGCTGCGGCGGGGTCTTGCGCGTGACTTTCAAGACTGGATCGGTCCAGAACACGTGCTGATTGATGGGGTCCTGACTGGGGAATATGCGCTGCGCGAGGGTTTGGCTGATGATGGCGACGGGTTCTTTGTTTTGAACGTCGAGTTCGTTGAAATCGCGACCCGCAATGATGGGAACGCCCAACGCCGCAAAGAACCCGGGAGAGATAACACGAAACTGCGCGCGGGGGTCGTCTTCGCCCGCGGCCTTAACGTGACCGTCGGCGCTGAATTGCAGGCTGGGACCAGAACCGGCATCGCGCCAGGGAGCGACCATCCCGAAGGCGGTCTCATTGACACCTGGAAGGGCATCAATGCGACGTATGACTTCCTTGTAAAAATCGACAACTTGCTGGCGTGTCTTTCCATAAAAGACGGCGGGGACGTTGATGGCAAGGACGTGGCGCGAGTCCATGCCGGTCTGCGTCCTTTGCAGTGCGAGGAGAGTAGTAACCAGCACACTCGCGCCGGCCATCAACACGAATGATGCGCCGATTTGCGTTACGACGAAGATACGCTGCCGGCTCTTGCTGCCGGTTATCCGGACGCTGCCGCTCGAGAGGTGCAGTGCATCGGACGTGTCAGTGGGCAGGCGCGGGACAAATGCGAAAATCACCGCGGCCACAGTCGCGAGCGCCACGCCCACCCACAGCAGGCTGGAATCGACAGTAAGATCGAGCGCGCGTACCGAGAAACGCGACGCATAACGAGCCAGCACTTCAACCATTGGCTGCGCGCTCCACATGCCGAGCGCCGCGCCCGCGCCGCAGAGCAGAAGGCTTTCGGCCAGCAACATGCGGCGCAGAGCGCCTCTACTTGCGCCGAGTGCGGTGCGGATCGCCAACTCCCCGTCGCGGCGAACAGTGCGCGCCAGGATGAGGTTTGCGACGTTGGAACATGCGACGACGAATACGAGGACTGACGCAGCGAGCAGAATGAGGAGCACGGTCCTCGCGCCCGAGGTGATCTGGTCGCGAAGCAGCTTGGCGGAGATCTGAAAGTCCGCCTGCCTAGAGTAAGCCTCGAGGTGATCTTTTTTCATCCCGGCATAGACGGAGCGCAACTCGGCGCGAGCCTGATCGAGGGTGGTTCCGGGAGTGAGACGCGCAAAAAGTTCCGTCATGCGATGGACCCGCTCGGTGACCATCGTTGCTGAGAGATGATGGGGGCTGCTGGCAACGTTGGCGATGATTTCGGTCTCTTGGGGATATGGGACGCAAGGCTCGAGCACACCGATGATCGTGGCAGAGCGATCGCCAAGGCGAAGGGTTTTGCCAACAACGGAGGGATCTCGGTTGAGAGCGTTCGACCAAAAACGATAGGTTAAGACAACGACGCTGGCAGCCTTGGGGCCGTCATCTTCGGGCCCGATGAGGCGCCCGAGCACGGGATGCAGACCCATCACCTCAAAATAGGATCCGTTGACCACGCCGCCATTGACTTCGCGAGGTTGGCCGAGGCCGATCATGGTAAAGGCGATGGTGGAGAAGTCGCCAAACTCACTGAAGGTCTTGACCCGCGCCTTTAAATCCTGAATTTCCGGCATCGACCAGGTGCTGTTTTCGAAGCCCATGCCCGGCGCGCTCTGCCGGATATAAACCAGCTGGTCCTCGTCGCGGTTGACCAGAGGCTTGATGAGCACGCCGCGGACGAGCGTGAAGATGGCGGCATTGGCGCCAATGCCCAACGCGAGGGTGATGACCACGACAGCCGTAAATCCGGGCGATTTGCGGAGTTGGCGTAAAGCGAAACGAATATCGTTCATATTGAAATGGTTATTCGATTCGCAACGCCACCATCGGATCGACTCGACTAGCGCGGCGCGCCGGTAGCCAGCACGCGAGCATGGTTGCCGCGAACATGACCGCGGCAACGCCGAGATAAATTCGCGAGTCAGCGCCGCTCGCTTCGAAAAGCACGCGCTGGAGAAAACGCGACAACGTAATCGCGCTAACAAGGCCGATGATTGACCCGACGAGAAGCAGTTGCATCCCGTGCGACAGAATCATGGTGCGGACCTGCGCCGGACGCGCGCCGAGCGCGAGACGGATGCCGATTTCGCGAATGCGTTTGGTCGTGGTGTAAGCGAGCAACCCGTACAGACCGATCGTTGCGAGCGTGAGGGCGAGCGCGGCAAAGACGGAGAAAAGAAAACTGAGCAGCCGCTGCGTGCCCCACGTTTCGCGGACGCGATCGCTCATTGGTCGCACATCAAAAACCGGAAGTGATGAATCCACCGAGGTGACGGCATCGCGGGTTGATCGGTCGAGCGCCGCGAGTCCGATTGCCGATCTTACGAACAAGGTGAGGCTGGTCCGCTGGGCCTGGCCTAACGAGCAGTAAATCACCGGCAAAGGCGCCATTTCATCGACCGCGTGAAAGCGCATGCGCGCGACCACGCCGACGATCTCGCTCATGACGTTGCCTTCCTCGTCGTTGCCGGTATCGACGGCGATGCGTTTTCCGATCGGATCCTCGTTAGGGAAATATTGATCGACCATCGCTTGATCGATAATCACCACGCGCGGCGAGTTTTTCGTATCGCGCTCATTGAACAGGCGACCGCGCAAGAGCGGCACCTTCAGAGCGGAGAAATAATCTCCGCCGATAACTTCGAGATCGGCGTTGAGCATTTGTGCGGCCGTCGGCTCCGGCGAACCTTCGCGCCAGAATCCGGTTTGCCATCCGCCCATGAGCGGCCCGTTGGAACTGACGCCCGCGGTTTGCACACCGGGCAGTGCGCGCACTTTCTCCACGAGCGTTTTGGCGAACATGTCGATTTTATCGCGATCGTTGTAGATTCGCCACGGCAACTCGAAGCGCGTGGTGAAAAGGTTGCGCGGCTCGTAGCCTAACGAAAGCGATTGCAGCCGCGAAAAACTCTTCAGGACGAGCGCTGCAGCAATAAGCAACGTGAGCGTGAGCGCGATCTGCCCGATGACGAGCGAATCGCGCGTGCGTTTGGCCGAGGGCGCTTCACCGCTGCCTGACGAACCAGCTTTCAACGCGAGTCGCACATCGGCGCGCGAAGTTTGCCACGCCGGCCAGAGGCCGAAAAGCACTGCGGTCACCGCCGCGACGGCAAAAGTGAAAACGAGCACCGGCAAGTCGAAGGAAATTTCCTGAAAACGCGAAACGCTCTGCGGCGCGAGCACCCTCAACGCATCGCGTGCCCAGAGCGCGATGAATAACCCGAGCGTGCCGCCGAGCACGGCGATAACAAAGCTTTCGATGAGTAGTTGCCGAACGATTTGCGCGCGGCTCGCGCCGACCGCAGCGCGAATGGCGAATTCTCGGGCGCGGGCGGCGCCGCGCGCAGCGAAAAGATTCGCCAGATTCGCGCAGGCGATGAGCAAAACCAAGCCGACTGCGCCTAACAAGAGCGTGAGATTGGTGTGGTATTTACCGACGAGGTTATCGATCAGCGGCGTGACGATTGCCGTCTCGCCCTTGTTCGTTTCCGGATAGGCTTGTTCCAGTCGCGCCGCGATCGTCTTCATTTCGCTGCGCGCAAGATCGACGTCCGCGTTCGCCTTGAGCCGGCCCCAGACGAACATCATTGGATGGTGCGAGCGATCCATCCACGCCGGGTTATTGCTGCGCCGCATCAACGAAAGCCACACATCGCTGTCTTGCGGCGAGGTCATCTGCGGCGGCATCACGCCGATGAGAGTGAAGTTCTGATCGTGCAGCGTGATCGATTGGCCGATAACTTTGGGTGAGCGATTGAACGCGCGCTGCCACAAGCGATCGCTGATCACAGCCACCGGCGGCGCGCCGACTTTATCCTCATCAGCGCTGAAGACGCGCCCGATTTCAGGCGAAAGGCCGATGATATCAAAAAAATTTCGCGTGACCGACGCGCACGAAACACGCTCGGGCTCGCGGCCGGGAATGCCGCTGAGATTGCGCGACTCTTTATGCGTGCAGGCGAGATGTTCGAATATCTTGCTCTCTTTTTGCCAATCGAAATAATCCGGCAACGCGACGGAAAAATCCTGACCCGGTCCGGACGACTCATTCAAGACCATGATGCGACCTGCATTCGGATAAGGCAACGGCCGCAACAGCACGGCGTTGATCACACTAAAAATGGCAGTATTTGCGCCGATACCGAGCGCGAGCGTCAAGACAGCGATGGCGGTGAAGCCTGGCTGTTTCGCCAGCATTCGCAGGGCGTATCGCAAATCCTGCAGCAACATTCGCAGCGATCTAATCCAGGTCCGGACTCATGCCATTGGATAAACCAACGGGTCGGTCTATCCAATTCTCGTTAGATGCTGCAGGTCGCTGTCGTTGTCGTCTGATTGGAAGCGAAGCCGGCGGTATGCGAAGGCACAACGATCGGCTGCACCACGAACTGCCAGATCGAAACGATCGCACTCAAAATGAAGAGAGCGTAGATTACCGTTTCGAGCACGGCTCGATTCTTGTCCTCAGACGCCACGATCAGGTCGTACGTGTTAGCTTTGTGGGTATTCATAGGTCGCCTTGCCCTTATGCACCCCGCGTGCCAGCCGTTTTTTGCCCGTTGTAAGCTGTTAAGATCGTGCCGTTTAAGGTGCGATCAATGAAATTGTCGTCGCCAAAATCATTCCGCGCTTGGGAAATGACTGTCCCGAAAATGGAACCGGAACGCTTTAGCGGACAGCGGTTGTAGCTGCCGCCGCCGTTTTCTTCGATTTCTTTTCCGCGCCGCTGGCTTGCTCGCCTTCTTTTTTCGATTTGCGCGCTTTCTTCTCCGCCGCTTCATCGATCTCTTGATCGAGGAGTATGGCGGCATCTACCCACTCCAGATAGGCGACCGGAGCAGAGTCGCTTTTGCGTTGCCCGAGTTTCACGATTCGGGTGTAACCGCCGTGGCGATCGGCTGTGCGCGGCGCGATTTCATCGAACAATTTTTTCACGGCATCTTTTTGCCGTAGAACGGCAAAAGCGGTGCGACGGGCATGGATCGATCCTTTTTTGCCAAGCGTAACCATTTTTTCTGCGAGCGGGCGGACTGCTTTCGCTTTTGCCAGAGTGGTGCGAATGCGTTGATGCTCGATCAAACTGCAAACCTGATTTGCCAGCAGCGCTTTTCGATGCTCTGCAGTGCGACCGAGTTTTATTGTTTTCTTTTGGTGTCGCATCGCGAAGTTAGCCAACGCGCGACGGTGCCGGTTGCTCTGTGCCCGCTCCATTGGAGCTGGCGACGACATCTACTCCGACCGGCGTTTCCACGAGACCGGGATCAAATTTCATTCCCAGTCCGAGTCCCAGTGCTGTGAGTTTGTCCTTAATCTCGTTAAGCGATTTCTTGCCAAAGTTTCGATACTTCAGCATTTCTGCCTCAGTTTTTTGGGCGAGCTGGCCCACGGTGGTGATATTGGCGTTGTTCAGGCAATTGGCCGCGCGCACGCTCAGCTCAATTTCGTTCACGCTCATGTTGAGAAGCTTCTTCAGCTTCATGTTTTCTTCACTCACGCCGGCGGGCGTTTCGTCGAACTCGATCACATCTTCGTTGAAATTAACGAAAACATCGAGGTGATGGCGCAAGATGGCTGAGGATTGAAGAAGAGCGTCGTCCGGTGTGAGACGGCCATCGGTCCAAACTTCGAGAATGAGTTTGTCGTAATCGGTGCGCTGACCCACGCGGGTATGTTCCACGGCATATTTCACTCGCGTTACCGGAGAAAAAATAGAATCGATCGGGATCAGGCCGATCGGCTGGTCGGGTCGCTTGTTTTCCTCGCCAGTGGCGAAACCGCGTCCCACGCGCACTTCCAGCTCGGCATCGAACTTATGTTTTTTGTCGAGAGTGCAGATGACCTGATCGGGGTTCAAAACCTCGTAACCCTGGGCGAGTTGAATATCGCCGGCAGTGACTTCCCCCTCCTTGTTCACGCTAAGCGAAAGTTTGCGCGGCTCGTGCTCGGTCGCCTTGAATTTTATGCGCTTCAAGTTCAGCACGATGTCGGTGACGTCTTCGACCACGCCCGGCAAAGTGGCGAATTCATGCTGCGCGCCGGTGATTTTTACCGCGGTGATGGCAGCGCCTTCCAGCGAAGACAAAAGCACGCGACGAAGCGAATTGCCGACGGTGTGGCCGTAGCCCGCCTCAAATGGTTCCGCGACAAACTTCGCGTAAGTTTCCGTCGCCCCCTTCTCGTCCTTCGAGAGGGTCTTCGGCATTTCAAACCGACCGTAACGAACTGGCATAAGCTTAATAATTAACGATTTAACGAGTGCATGATTTAGCGAATGCAGAAAGCAAATCGCCAGATCGATAATTCATTAAATCACTAATTTCCTCTTCGCTGGGTTCCCCCTGGCGAGTAAAGCTTCGCGTCCAGCGACGGAAACCCAGGGACCAACAGCGCAACTAATTTAAAAACTCGCTGCGAGGTTTGGAATGAACACCAAGTCGCGCGATTTGCAAGTGCGTCCATTAGCCGTCATCCCGAGCGTAAGCCGAGGGATCCCGCCGCGAAACCTTTGAGGTAACTTCATCGGGATCCCTCGACTGCGCTCGGGATGACGGGTTGTAGAGGTCGAGGCTCACCCTTGCGCGATCTCGTCTGGCAGCTCGTTAATCGTGTCGCCGGTGCGGGGGAAATGCGCGGCCAATAATTTTCCTACTTCACTGATGGCGAGGATGATAGCGCGATTGAAATCTTCATTTTTGAAATGCGCTCGCATATCGTGCACTAATTTTTTCCAAAACTCCTCGCCGGATTTCTCGTGCACCCCCACGTCGCCTACCACGGCGTATTTATGGGCGCGCGGCGCGACAAAAATCAGGACCGCATTGCGATCCCGCGTTTTTTGCATTCCCAGCTGAAGAAATCTTCTCTCTGCCCGCGGCAGAGCATCATCCTCGAATTTTCCCCGTTGAATAAAAACACGAATCTGGCCGGAACTTTTCCCCTCCGCCTTTTTAATCGCCTGGGTTACCCGATTGTGATCGAGGCGGCGAAGAAAATGATGCGTCCGCATCTTTGTTACCAACTGCCGCTTGCTCCGCCGCCTCCGCTGGACCCGCCACCACCACTGAATCCACTGAACCCGCTGCCGCCGGACGACCATCCACCTCCGCTGCCCCAATTCCCAGAAATGAACGGACCACCGCCGCCGGTATAACGGTAACCGCCAAAACGACGCGAGGCGCGCACTGCCAGCAAAAATATGATAAGAACGAAAAAGAAAACCAGCAGCCCCGCAGTACTACTCTGACTGCTCCCGCTTTCGCGCACCGTTTTTCCGCTTCCCTTGTACTCTCCGCGAATTGCTTTAAAGATGAGATCGATTCCAGCAGCAAGGCCGCCTTCAAAATCTTTCGCCCGGAATCGCGGCGCAACGGCATCGCGTATAATTTCGTTGCACGTGATGTCTGGCAGCGTTCCTTCCAGCCCGTAGCCCGGCTGGATCCGCATCCGGTGATCATCCACGAAGACGAAGAAGACGACGCCATTGTTTCGCCCCTTTTGGCCGACCTCCCATGTCTGAAAAGTGCGCTGGGTGAAGTCTTCGATCGAACTTTGCGAAGGCATCGTCCGCCAGATCGCAACTACGATCTGATCGGAGGTCTCGCGTTCAAATTGCGCCAATTGTTCGTTGAAACGCTGAGCTGCCCCTTGGGAAACTACGCCAGCGTAATCGTGGAAATAACGGTCCGGTTTTGGCGGAATCGTTTCGGCAGCATGCGCGCAGATCGCGCACGCTAAGATGGCAACGACTGCAAAAAATAATCGTTCGCACCGCACCGCCATCCCGAGTGAAGTCGGGAGCCTGCCCTGAGCGAGGCGAAGCCGAGTCGAACGGCGATCTCGTCGTGCAACCTTGAAGATTATTTCCACGGGATCCTTCGACTCCGCTCCGCTTCGCTCAGGATGACGGGCAAAAATTATGGTGTGGGAGCCGCGGTTGCGGCCGGCGGCGCTGCCGGGCTTCCAAAGTTAAAATTCACCGTCGGCGGCTTCTCCGCGCCGGCTTGGGCTTCGAAAAATGGTCGTTGCCGGAATCCGAACATGCCGGCAAACAAATTAGTCGGGAAAGTGCGCACCGCGGTGTTGTAATCCTGCACCGAGGAGTTGAAATTTCCGCGCTCAACCGAGATCCGGTTCTCGGTCCCCTCCAGTTGCGCCTGGAGGCTTTGAAAATTCTGTGTCGCGCGCAGTTCCGGATAGCGCTCACTCACCACCAACAAGCGGGAGAGAGCATTGCTGAGTTGTCCTTGCGCCTGTTGAAATTCCTGCAGTTTTGCCGCGTCCTCCGGTGCATGGTTGGGATCAATTTGGACGCGACCGACGCTGGCACGTGCGTTCGTTACCTCGGTGAGGGTAGATTTCTCAAAATTTGCCGCCCCCTGCACCGTGTTCACCAGGTTCGGGATTAGATCCGCGCGCCGCTGATACACATTCTGCACCTGCGCCCAGCTTTGATCGACTTTCTGCTGCAAACCAACCAGCCGGTTATAGCCGCCGGCTACAGCGCACCCGCCGACCAGGACGAGGAAAAGAATGATGGCACCAATGCCGAGACAACCGATAAGACCTTTATTCATAGAAGATAGCAACCTGTCCGCCGGGAATTAGCCGACGCGTCTGCGCGAAGTCTCCGAAATTGCGCGACCAAGTCAATCCTCAGACGTGACGGTAGCCGGGGTCGTTGACCCCGGTCCAGCATCAGGGACGCCGGCTCCAGGGGTTGGTCGCGGCGCGACTGGCAAATAGCGCGTGCGCAATTCCTCGGCGTTCGGCAATTCGTCGAGATTCCGCAAACCGAAATGCTCCAGGAAAAATTGCGTCGTCTCGTAAAGCAATGGACGTCCTGGCAATTCCGCGCGGCCGCTGATTTTTACCAGACCGCGCTCCATCAAATTTTGCAGCACACCTTCGACAGTAACGCCGCGGACCGCTTCGACATCGGCCCGGGTAATGGGTTGGCGGTAGGCGATAATGGCGAGTGTCTCCAGCGCCGGTGGCGACAGTCGCGCCGGTTTCGGGCCGGGAAAAAGCTGACGTACCCATCGTGCATAATCGGGATGGCTGACCATCTGCCAGCCTTCCGCTTTTTCCACCAGCTGAAATCCGCGCGGCGCCAGCGTGTAGTCAACTTTCAGTTGCTCGAGGGCGACCGCAATTTCCGCTTCCTTCACGCGCGCGAATTCATTCGGCACGAGCTCGTCGCTGTCGCCCACACTCATGAGGGCATCGCGCAGCTCGGGCGCGGTCAGCGGTTTTTGTGCGCTGAAAAGGAGCGCTTCGATTACTTGAGACAGCGTCATAACCACACAGCGCGTGTCATCCTGAGCGGAGCGAAGGACCTCCCATTAAGATATTGATTACGCGAACTTTCTTGTGTGATCCAGCAGCTTGGGTGGGGTTCCCTCACTTTGTTCGGGATAGCGGAGCGTTTAATCATCGTTCGCTAGGCGCCCCAATCGCTTCCTCGATCGCTTCTGCGATTCGATTGGCCTGCCGATCGATCTCGTCCGGTTCGCGTCCCTCGATCAGTAAACGAATTTTCGGTTCCGTTCCGGAGTAGCGCAAAAGGACACGGCCTTTCCCGGAAAGTTGCTGTTCGGTTTCACCCACTAACTTCATCACCGCCGGCAATTCCTCCAGCGGCGGTTTGCATTTCACCCGCAAATTCCGTTGCGCCTGCGGATATTTTTTCAGGCACCGCTTCAGCTCGCTCAATGGTTTTCCGCTTTCCTTCATGATCCGCAAAACCTGAAGCGCGCTGATAATGCCGTCGCCGGTCGTGGTGAAGTCGCGAAAAATCATATGGCCGCTCTGCTCACCGCCGACATTGAGATTGCGCGCCATCATTTCTTCAAGCACATAGCGGTCGCCCACTTTGGTGCGAATGACTTTGCCCCCGTGTGTACCAAGGGTCTCATCGAGGCCGAAATTGCTCATTACCGTCGCAACCAAAGTGCTGTCGCGTAATTTTTTCGCGCGCAATAAATCAACGCTGGCAATAGCCAGAATTTCATCGCCATCAACCAGTTCGCCGTTTTCATCGCACAACAAAGCGCGGTCTGCGTCGCCATCGTGGGTGATACCGACCTGGGCGCCGGATTCCTTAACCACCCGCTGAATTTCCTCCGGATGAGTGCTGCCGCAGTCGGCGTTGATATTGGTTCCGTTGGGCGTGTTGTGCGCGACGGTGATATCCGCGCCCAACTCGCGCAAAATGCAGGGCGTGGATTTGTAGGCGGCACCGTTCGCGACATCGACCGCGATCCGCATTTTTTCCAAAGTCATTCCGCGCGGAAAACTTTGCTTGGCAAATTCGACATAACGGCCAAGAGCGTCGTCAATTCGGGTGGCGCGGCCGATTTTGCCAGCGGTCGGGCGGATCGCATCGATCTCGCCGCTGAAAACGAGCTGCTCAATTTGCTGCTCGACCTGATCATCGAGCTTATAGCCGTCATGGCGGAAAAATTTAATGCCGTTGTCGGCGTAAGGATTATGCGAGGCGGAGAGAACGATCCCGGCATCGGCGCGCAGTGAGCGGGTGATGTAAGCGACACCGGGAGTGGGCAGCGGGCCGATCACAAGCACATCCACTCCAAGCGACGTGATACCGGCGACCAGCGCATTTTCGAGCATGTAACCGGAGAGCCGGGTGTCTTTGCCGAGCACAATCTTCGGTCGCGTCCCGCCCGGATGCGCCCGCGGGTTCGATTTCAAGAAAACATGCGCGGCGGCTCGACCGAGCTTGAGCGCAGTCTCGGCCGTGACGGGCTCGACGTTGGCGACGCCGCGAACGCCATCCGTTCCAAAAATCTTTCTGTTGTCGCTCACCCGGCTAACTCAACGTCCCGATGTGACATTCGTAAACCGGAAACTGTGGCGATGACGAAATCTCCGGCCCGGCATGTTTATTTTGTGCGTTTTTTTGCGGCCCGCGCCTGCTCCCGCACCTTCCGACCCTCTGCATTCATCTCATTTAATTTGCGGTGTAAGGTCCGGCGGCTGATTCCCAACTGCTTGGCTGCAGCAGTAATGTTTCCGCCCGTTGAAGCGAGCGCCTGGGTGATAAGCCGTTTTTCTGTTTCTGCCAAATCGAGGGGATTC
>Ga0209470_1000848_pt1 | contig 23844 bp, 30 predicted proteins | sample GraSoiAngelo_125_FD_185882 | JGI IMG/M metagenome (GOLD analysis project Ga0209470, IMG submission 185882) | Grasslands soil microbial communities from the Angelo Coastal Reserve, California, USA - 14_0927_05_40cm (SPAdes) (version 2) | ecosystem: Environmental > Terrestrial > Soil > Grasslands ... | reverse complement strand
GTCCTCGATGAGATCGGTGTTGAGGATCTCGCCGCCGACGTCCTTGCCCTCGAGCAGGACCGCACTCATGTTCGCGCGCGCGGCGTAGAGTCCGGCGGTAAGCCCGGCGGGGCCACCGCCGATGATGACGAGGTCGTAGTCGGCCAAGAGCGGTCCTTTCTGAAAAGAGCTTCCACACACTAGAACAGCGGAGCATTCCATCGGCATTCCTTCGACAGAGCGCTGGCTTGCCCTCGGCGACTCGTTCACGATCGGAACGGGCACGACGCCTGACCATTCGTTCCCGGCGGCGCTCGTGCGCCTTTGGAACGGTCGCGGCCGCGGCGTCGAGCTCCGGAACCCGGCCGTGAACGGTTACCGCACCGACGATCTGATCGTCGAGGAGCTTCCAATCGTTGCCGTCTTCCACCCAACTTTGGTGACGCTCCTCATCGGCGCGAACGACATCGTCGCCGGCTCCTCGGACGATCGATATCGCGACGGGCTGCGCGTGATCTACGAACACGTTCGCGCCGAGGCGGCCGCCGCGGTCGTGTACGCATTGCCACAGCCGGATTGGTCACTGTCGCGCGCCGGCGCATCGTTCGGAGACCCGGCGGGGATCGCCGCGCGCATCGAGCGCTTCAACGCGATCGCACGCGAAGAAGCGGAACGCGCGAGCGCGACGTACGTCGACATCTTCCCGCTCATGCGCGACCAGATGCGGCGCGGGATGCTCGCGCCGGATGGGCTGCACCCATCGGCCGCCGCCTACGCCGAATGGGCGGACGCGCTCCGCGATCGGCTGCCGGCTAGGCGGGTTTCGTCACCATGAGGAAGACGATGACGACCACGATGATCGCGAGGACGATGCCGACGGTCCGGCCGCGCGCAGCAAGACGCTGGTATTCCTCGCTCCCCGGACCTTCGCTCTCCAGCACGCGGATCTGGTCGCGCAGGGTCGGCGTGTAGATGCCGAGGCCGACGAACACCAGCACGAGCCAGAGACCGATGGCCGCCGCGAGCCACAGTCGGCTGAAGGGGATCCCCGCGCTGAAGGCCATGAGGAGGCCGGTGATCAGCAGGAGACCATAGGCGGGATTCGCAAAGCGGTCGTCGAGGAACTTGATCGTGCGGAGGACGTGGCTCTGCGTCGCCTGTGTCGCTGTCGAGGAACGCGCGAGCCAGATCCCGTACGAGGCGTTGAAGCCGACCGCGACGATCGCGAGCAGCACGTGGATGAACTTGATGAACTGAAAATCCATCGCTTCGTCCTCCTAGGTCCGCGCCACGATCGGGATCGCTGCGCCGTTCACGCCGCTTGACTCACGCGACGACAGAAAGAGGATGACGTTCGCGACTTCATCCGGCGACGGCCAGAGCTTGGGGTCGGCCTTCGGCATCTGCGCGCGATTCACCGGATGATCGATCGTCGTGGGCAGGACCGCGTTGACGGTGATCCCCTCGCCCTTCACCTCCGCGGCGCAGGATTCGGTCCAGCGGACGAGCGCGCTCTTCGACATCGCATATGCGGCGTTATTCCGGCCGCCCTTCTGCGCGCCGATGGCGGACACGTTGACGATGCGGCCGTATCCCCGAGCGCGCATCGGCCGTAGACAGGCGGCGCTCGCGGTGACCGCGGTCAGCACGTTGCTTTCCCACAGCTCGCGCACCAGTCGCGTGTCGAGCGACGGTCCGCCTTTGAAGATGCCGGCGAGATTGTTGAGGATGTCGACGCGACCCCACGCGCGGAGGACCTGCTCGACGAGCGCTTCCATCGCCGACGCATCGGCGGGATCGGCTTCGATGACGAGCAGGCGCGGATCGTCTGAAGATCCAGCCACGTCGCTGAGCGACGATCGCAGCGCCTCGCTCTTCGCGGCATCGCGCACCGCCGCGGCGACGTGCGTCCCACGTGTGAGATACGCGCGGAGGACGGCCGCTCCGAGATTGCCGGTCGCGCCGGTGATGACCGCCGCACAAGACGAAAGATCCAGCACGCGCCCGTAGTATGGGCACGATGACCGTGCTCGAGCGCATCAACGACCCGCGCGATCTGCGCGCGCTCCACAAGGACGAGCTGCTCCAGCTGTGTCGCGAGATCCGCGAGTACACGGTCGAGATGGTCCAGCGTACCGGCGGCCATATCTCGTCGAGCCTTGGCACTGTCGAGCTCACCGTCGCCCTGCACCGGGTCTTCGAGTCGCCGCGCGACAAGATCGTGTGGGACACCGGCCATCAAGCCTATGTGCACAAGATGCTCACCGGTCGCCGGGCGCGCTTCGACACGCTGCGACAGCTTGGCGGCATCTCGGGATTCCTGGTGCGGACCGAATCCGAACACGATCAGTTCGGCGCTGGCCATGCCGGAACCTCGATCTCGGCCGCGCACGGGATGGCGCTCGCGCGCGACCTCAAGCGCGAGGAGTGGAATGTCGTCGCCGTCATCGGCGACGGCGCCCTCACCGCGGGCCTCGCGTTCGAGGGACTCAACAACGTCGGCCACGATCACCGCCGCGTGATCGTTGTGCTCAACGACAACGGTATGAGCATCGCGCCGAATGTCGGCGCGGTCTCGCGGATGCTCGAGGCGGTGCGCACCGCGACGCCGTACCGCGGTGCGAAACATGTCGTGCGACAGGTGCTCGACCACATGCCCGCAGGCGAGCTCGCCGAAGAGGCGCGACGCCGGATTTTCAACAGCCTCAAGGCGCTGCTCATCCCGAATCTGCTCTTCGAGCAGCTTGGCTTCACGTACTTCGGTCCCGTCGACGGTCACGATCTCTTCGCGGTCGAGAACGTGCTCGCGAAGGCGCGCGACTTCCGCGACGGACCGGTGTTCGTGCACGTGCATACTCAGAAGGGCCACGGCTACGGTCCAGCCGAGGACGACAACGTGAAATGGCACGGCGTATCCGCGACCGGCGCAGCGAAGGCGACCGCGCCCCAGTACACCGCGGTATTCGCTGACGCGGTGCGCGAGATCCTGAAGAGCGACGAACGAACGGTCGCGATCACGGCGGCAATGCCCGGCGGCACCGGGATGCTTCCGCTCTTCAGCGAGTTCCCGCAGCGCGTCATCGACGTCGGGATCTGTGAGCAGCACGCGGTCACGATGGCCGCCGGCCTCGCGACGCAGGGCATCGTCCCGGTCGTCGCGATCTATTCGACGTTCCTGCAGCGCGGTTTCGATCAGGTGCTCCACGACGTCGCCGTGCAGGATCTGTCGGTCGTGTTCGCCATGGACCGCGCGGGCATCGTCGGCGACGATGGCCGGACGCATCAGGGTCTGTATGACATCGCGTATCTCCGGCCGCTGCCGGGCTTCACCCTCATGGCGCCGAAGGACGAGGCCGAGCTACGCGACATGCTCTGGACCGCGCACCATCACGCCGCTGCGCAGCGTGGTCCGATCGGTGTCCGGTTCCCGCGTGGCACGGGCTTCGGTGTCACGATCCCCGCGGCTCCCCGCGAGCTCCCGATCGGCGTTTCGGAGACCCTGCGGGAAGGCGACGACCTCGTCATCATCGCGTACGGGCAACCGGTGAACGCGGCGCTCGAGGCGGCCGAGACGCTCGCCCATGAGGGGCTGCAGGCCACGGTCGTGAACGCCCGCTTCGCCAAGCCGCTGGACGCGGAGCGTCTCCTGGCGCTCGCCGCGCGAACGCCCCGATTCGTGACGGTGGAGGAGCACGTCGTGGCCGGCGGCTTCGGTTCCGCGGTCGCAGAGCTGCTCCACGAACGCGGCGCGCGGGTGGAGCTCGAGATGCTGGGCATCCCCGACGAGCACGTCGACCACGGTGCGCAGAAGCTGTGGCGGCGCCACTACGGGCTCGATGCCGAGGGGATCGCCGCGGCGGTGCGCGGACGCTGGCCGCAGCTCGTGCGGGCGCACGAGCCGGAGCAAACCGCGGGCTAGGTTAAGCCGCGATCTCGGGGCGGCGGTTGCCGGCCATGAGGCGATCCACCGTCGCGAGCAGGCTGTTGATGTCGAACGGCTTCGCGATGATCTCGTGCACGCCCGCCGGCGCGTTCGCGGTCGGCGCCTTTTCGGGAAGGGCCGTCAGGAAAAGGATCGGCACGCCCTGCCAGTGGCGGTCGTTACGCATAAGGTCGAACACATCGAGGCCGCTCAGGCCGGGCATCTCGATATCGAGGATGAGGAGATCGGGCCGACGCGCGACGAGGGAGTCCATGACGAGCGCGCCGTTCGCGACGTTCTCGGTCGCGACGTCAAGGTGCTCGCTCAGCACCTCGCGGAGGAGCTCGGCGACGTCGGCGTCGTCCTCCGCGATGAGGATGTACTTCACGAGATGAGGAGTGCCAGGATCCGGAGGAAGATGCGCTCGCTGACGCAGACCTTACAAGTGCACATGGAGGGTCTGTTATGCAGCCATCGTGCCACCTGGCACGTTCGCTGCTCTAAGTACCAGGCATGAGGACCGGGGGGCTCGCGGGCGCGCTGGCGTCTGCACTTGGTTCGATCGCGCGTCGCATCGGCAGAGTCGCGCACTGGAGCTTCGAGTCAGACGAGGATGAGCTGCCTCCGCCGTCGCCGCCGCAGCCAGGGCCGCCGCATGGGCCGATACCCGCGATCGATCTAAGGCGAGAGCCGCGTCGCGGCGAAGTTCCGCCGAGCGCCGGGCCTCCGCCCCGCTAAGGCCGGCCCGTCGGCCGCGGCGTCGCGGTGCGTGGCGAGGTCGTGCGCTCGCTGCCACGCGGCGAAGGGTCGTTCGTCTTCGGTGAGGCGCCGCCCGGGTTGCGGTTGTTGTGGTCCTGCTTGTCCTTGGCGTTCTGCGTCGTGTCCTTGCGCTCTTCTTCAAGCGCTCGGTCGACGGAGACCTTGGCCTTCTCGGAAAGCCGGTCCTTCAACTGCTCGAGGATGATCTCGTGCTTCTCACGCGCGGCGTCGGCCACGTCCTGCGCCAGCGCGCTCTTGTCTTCGGGCGCGGCCTCCTGCAGCGTGTCGACGGCATCGCGGAAACGGGTCACCGCGAGGGCGTATTCCTCCGACGCCGTCGGCGCCTTGTCGTCGCGAGTGGCCACCTTCTCGAGCTCGCTGAGCCGCTGATCAGCGATCTCAGCCAGCAGGCGCACCCGCTCGACATCGTCGAACGTGAGTGCGACACGAACTTCCTCGATCGCGCGCTTCAGGCCGAAGGCGGGATCACCCGGGACGCTACCGGCCGCGGCCGAACCAGCGCCGGCGACGAGCACCAGTGCGGCAAGACCGACGGCGAGCGCGGGCCGCAGCCACGCGGTCCACGCCGTGTCACGACGTTTGCCCGTCAGCGTGACAGCAGCCTCGCGCATGAGGCGCGCGCGCAGCTCGCGACGGAACTCGTCGCGGAGACGCGGCTCGGGAAGTCGACGCTGACTCAACCCAGTGCCTCCCGTGACGGGATGAGCTGACGCAGGGCGCCAAGCGCGCGGAACTGGATCCCGCGCACGGTGCCCTCGCGCTTGCCGATCAGCCTCGCGATCTCATCGGTCGAGTAGCCCTCGAGGAAGCGAAGAACGATGACCTCCTGCTGCAGCGGCGTGAGCTGCCCGAGCGCCGTTCGCAGCGTGGCCTTGTCGGAGCCGGCGAGGACCTCGAGGTCGGGGTCGATCGCGTTGTGCACCTCGGGGTGCAGGAGCGCGTCCTCGAACGAGACCTGGCGGCCGCCGCGGCGGACGTGGTCGATGACGGCGTTGCGCGCGATCCGGTAGAGCCAGGCGAGGAACGCCTGACGCGGCTCGTACCGTGGGATCGCTCGCAGGGCCTTCATGAACACATCACTGGTGAGGTCTTCCGCTTCGGCGTCGTCCCGCACCCGGTAGTAGACGTACCGGTAGACGGCGCTGACATGCCGGTCGTAGAGCACTCCGAACGCTGCCGGATCACCCTTTGCGGCTCGTACGGCCAGAGCGGCATCCTCTTCCTTTCCACCAGGCGTAACGGTCTCCGGCAGGGGGTCGTTAGGAGCCATCTCTCACCTCAACGAGGCCAGATAGGCAACCAGAGCGGCCAGATCTTCCGGTGACAGGTCCCGGGCGAGCCCCCGGGGCATGGAGTCCGGGTACCCAGGTACTACGTAGGCACCCGGATCGGTGATCGACCGGCGGAGGTACTCCTCGGCGCTCATGCCCGCGACGCGTGTGGCCGCCACCCGGCCAACCTCGTTCAGGGGCGGACCGACCGGCCGAAAGAAGTTGGTGATGGTCCCCTCGTGGCAGTTGGCGCAGCCCAGCTCGCGATACACCTGCCGGCCGCGCGCGATCGGATCGGTCGCGGTGGGCTCGGGCGCGCAGGCGACCACCAGGACAACGACGGCCAGGCTGCAGAGGCATAGGACCCGCTCCATCATGCGGCGCGTGCCAGAGAACGCATCGCTCCACGATGTCACGGTCGTCCTCGATGACCGAACGGTCCTTCGGGGGATCTCGCTCGAGCTCGGGCCGGGCCTCACGCTGCTGCGGGGTCCGAACGGCGCGGGCAAGACGACACTGCTGCGCGCCCTCGCCGGGCTGGCGCCGCTCGCGCGCGGTCACCGCAGCGTGCCCGGCGGTCCACCCCTGTACATCGGGCATCGTCCGATGCTGCTGCGCGGGCTCACGGCGCGCGAGAACCTGATGTTCCTCGCAGCGTTCCGCGGTCACGTCGCGAGCGACGTGGCCGAAGCACTGAGGAAGTGGGGACTGAAGGACGAGATGGATCGCCCGATCGAGCGACTTTCGGCCGGCCAGCGACGGCGCGCGTCCCTCGCACGGATCGAGACCGAGCAGGTGCCGCTGGTGCTGCTCGATGAGCCCTTCGCCGATCTCGACTCCGACGCGCTGGTTCGCCTGCGCGCGGCGATCAACACCGCGCTCGTACGCGGGCAGGCGGTGCTGATGGCGACGCACATGCACCACGAGCTCGACCAGGACGCGACGCACCGTTACGTCCTCGACGACGGCACGCTGCGCGAGGCTTGAACGCTCTCGACCGCGCGCTGCTCGTCGCGGCGCGCGAGCTCGCCGCCGAACGCCGGCACCCCGACGGATTCGTCGCGGCACTCACATTCACCGGCCTCCTCGTGCTCATGGAAAGCCTCGCGATCGGACCGGTGCAGGCGCGGCAGCCCGGCGTGGCGAGCGCGCTCTACTGGATCGCGATCCTCTTCGCCGCGACGCTGGTGGCGACGCGGTCGTTCGACCGCGAGCTCGAGGATGACGCGATCGACGCGGTCCTCATGCTCGACGGCGGCCGCGAGGCGCTCTACGCCGGCAAGCTGATCGCGATCGCGATCGTGCTGGCGATCGTCGCGCTTGCCGCAGCGCTGCTCTCGCTCGTGCTGCTCGACCTCGGCGTCGCGCTCGCCGGACATTTGGTGCTCGTTGGCGTACTCGGCATCCTGGCGTTGCCACCGGTCATCGTGCTCGTGACACTCCTCGCGCTGCGGGTGCGCGCGCGCGTTGCCCTCGTGCCGATCCTGTCGTTCCCGATCCTCATGCCTCAGCTCGTCGCATGCACCCAAGGTGCCGCGGCCGCGCTGACCGGTGACGCGTCGGCATCTCTCGGATGGGCCGGAATCCTCGCAGCCTTCGCGCTCGTGTACGGGGTCCTCGGCCTTACCATCGTCCCTGCGGCCATCGAATGATCGAAACGACTGCGGCGCCCTTCCCCACCATCCGCGTCCGCCCTTGGCTGGGCCGCCTCGCGGTCGCCAGCTCGCTGATCGCGACGTTCATGGCGCTCGTGTGGGCGCCGACCGACGCCGTGCAGGGCGACGTATACCGGATCATCTACGTCCACGTCCCGCTCGCGTGGCTCGCGTACCTCGCGTTCTTCGTCGTCTTCCTCGCGAGCCTCGGGTGGCTCTGGACGAAGCGACCGTGGTTCGACGCCCTCGCGGTCGCATCGGCCGAGGTCGGCGTGCTCTTCACCGGCATGTTCATCGTCGCGGGTTCGATCTGGGCGAAGCCGACGTGGGGCGTGTGGTGGACCTGGGATCCGCGCCTGGTGACGACGGCAATCATGTTCATGATGTACGTCGGCTACCTGCTCCTGCGGTCGCTTTCGACCGATTTCTCGCGGCGGGCCACACGTGCCGCGGTGATCGGCGTCATCGCCGTCATCGACATCCCGATCGTTCATCTGTCGGTGCTGTGGATGAACTCGCTGCACCAGCTGCCGACCGTGCTGCGCGCCGGCGGCAGCCCGTCGCTCGACGCGGCGATGGGCATGACGCTGGGGATCTGCGTCGTCGCGTTCACGCTCGTGTACTTCGCGTTCCTCGCCGAGCGCATGTCGATCGAGCTCGACCGACAACGTCGCATGCTCGAGGCGCGAGCGTGATCGAGAACCTCGGCTTCATCGTCGCCGCCTACGTCGTCGTGTGGGGCGGCATCGCGCTGTACCTCATCTCACTGCGCCGGCGCCGTGACCGTGCGCAACGCCCGCGTAACTGAGCCCATGGGAGCGCGCCGCGTCCTGCTGATCGCGGTGCTCGCCGCCGCGGTGCTGATCGGCTTCGTCGCCGTCCAGAACCTCGCGAGCTCGACGGTGTACTACCTCACGCCGACCGAGGCCCGCGAGCGGAACATCGCCCCCGGCACCGCGGTGCGGCTCGGCGGCCAGGTCGAGACCGGCAGCCTGCGGTACGACCCGCAGACGCGCGACCTGCGCTTCGTGCTCACCGATGGCACCACGCGCGCCGCGGTCATCGGTACGGGGGCGCCGCCCGCGCTCCTGCGCGAAGGTGCCGGCGCGGTCGTCGAGGGCACGTTCGCGGCGGACGGCACGTTCCGGGCGACACAGGTCATCGCGAAGCACGACGAGCAGTACGCGCCGCCCTCGCCCGGCGCCACGCCGAGCCACCAGACACCTTGAGCTTCAGCTTCGCGGACCTCGGCACCGGCGCGCTGCGCGCGGCGCTGCCGCTCGCGATCTGGGGCATCGGCGCAGCCGCGTACGCCGCGGCGAAGCGCGACGGCCGCGCGCTCGCGAGCGCGCGCTGGTCGGCGCTCATCACGTTCCTGCTCGTCGTGCTCGCCGCGCTCGCGATGATCGGCGCGCTCGTCACGCATGACTTTTCGATCGCGTACGTCGCGCGGAACAACGCCCTTGAGACGCCGCTCTTCTTCACTGTCGTCTCGCTGTGGGCGGCGCTCGAGGGATCGATCCTCCTCTGGACGGCGATCCTCGCCGGCGCGACGGCGTATGTCGCCTGGCGTGGCACGCCCGCCCTGCCCCGCCTCGCGACGACCGCACTCGCGGTCCTGTTCGCGATGCTCACGTTCTTCCTGCTACTGGTCACGACGCCCGCCGCCGATCCCTTCGTGCGGAGCGACATCGTGCCGCTCAACGGGAACGGCCCCAACCCGCTGCTGCAGAACCATCCGCTCATGGCGCTGCACCCGCCACTCCTTTATCTCGGCTACGTCCTGTTCTCGGTCCCGTTCGCCTACGCCATCGCGTCGCTCATCCTCGGCGAGGGCGGCGATCGCTGGCTGGTGGCGACTCGGCGCTTCGCGCTCGTGTCGTGGGCGCTGCTCGGCGTCGGCATCGTCGCGGGCTCGTGGTGGTCGTATGCGGTGCTGGGTTGGGGCGGCTACTGGGCCTGGGATCCGGTCGAGAACGCCGCGATCATGCCGTGGCTCGTCGCGACCGCGTACCTGCACTCGGTGATGGTCGAGGAGAAACGTCGCCTGCTCCGCAGCTGGAACCTGTCCCTCGTGATCGCGACCTTCGCGCTCACGATCCTCGGTACGTTCCTTACGCGCAGCGGCGTCGTGAACTCGGTACACGCGTTCACGCAGTCCGCCATCGGGCCGCTGCTCCTCGGCTACCTCGTGGCGATCGTCGTCCTCTCGGTCGGTCTGCTGCTGTGGCGCCTTCCCACGTTGCGCGACGCAGGCGCCGTCGGCACGCCGCTCTCGCGGGAGGCGATCTTCCTGTTCCAGAACGTGGTCTTCGTCGCCGCGACGCTGACCGTCCTGCTCGGCACGCTCTATCCGCTCATCGCGGAGGCGCTGAGCGGAGCGCAGCTCTCGATCGGACGGCCGTACTTCGATCGCGTCGAGGTGCCGCTCGCACTCGCGCTCCTCTTCCTCATGGGTATCGGCCCGCAGCTCCCGTGGCACGGGGCGTCGCGCGTGACGCTCGAGAGGCAATTCACCGCGCCCATCGTCGCTGCAGCGGGCGGCGCGCTCCTCGCGGTCGCGACCGCACTCGGCGGCGCCTTCGCGGTGCTCACCTATGCGCTCGCGGCGTTCGTTGTCGCGACGGTCGTGCAGGAGTTCGCGCGCGGAATCCGCGCCCGAAGGGCGCTGCACGGCGAGAGCGCGAGCACCGCGTTCGCGAACCTGCTGCGGCGCAGCGGTCGCCGCTACGGCGGGTACATCGTGCATCTTGGCATCGTTCTCGTCGCGGTCGCCGTGGCGACAAGCCAGTCGAAGACGGTCGAGGTCGAGCGCACCGTCAGCGCCGGCGATCACTTCGAGGCCGCCGGCTACACGGTGGCGTTCGGCGGTCTTCGCAGCGTGAGAGAGCCCCAGCGCGATCTGCTCGTCGCGGATCTCGCGATCACGGGCAACGGCGCCGACGAGAATCTCCGCCCGGCACTCCTGTTCTTCCCCAACGCGACGCAGGCGGTCGGCTCACCCGGCATCGCCGCGGGTCTCCACGACGACGTGTACACGATCCTCGTCGCGTACGACACGAGCGCGCGGTCGTGGGCGACGATCCGCGTGCTGGTCATCCCGCTCGTCTCGTGGCTCTGGCTCGGCGGCGGGGTCGTCGGCCTGGGCGCGGTGATCGCCGCGCTGCCGCAACCGAAACGCCGCGAAGTCATGCGCCCGCTCACCGAAGCGCCCGCGACGGTAGGCGACTGATCTGATGCCGAGGTGGCTGCGCTACTCGATCGTCGTCGGCATCGCGGCGCTCGTCGTCGTGCTGATGCTCTCGTTCCGGCGCGACCCGCACGACATCCGCACCGGCACCGTGAACAAGCCGGCCGCCGCGTTCACCGCCGATAGGCTCGACGGAACCGGCACGCTGTCGCTCAGCGACTACGCCGGCAAGGTCGTCGTCCTGAACTTCTTCGCGTCGTGGTGCCCGCCGTGCAAAGAGGAGAACCCGGCTCTCGTGCGCGTGTGGGAGCGTTATCGCACCAGCGACGTCGTCTTCATCGGCATCGTGTACGAGGACGCGACGGACAAGGCGCGCACGTACGTGAGCACCAACGGCGTCACCTGGCCCACCGTGCGTGACGACGATGGCCGCATCGCGTTCGCGTACGGGGTGTTCGGCCCGCCCGAAACGTACTTCATCGGACCCGACGGCGTCATCGCCGGTCGCCACATCGGGCCTGTCGACGAGGCGACGCTCGTGGCGAGCATCGACAAGCTCCGCGCGCAGGCGTCGCGATGACGCGCGAGCGCGCAGTCATCCTCGTCGCGCTGCTCGCGATCTTCGGCGCGGTCGCCTGGAGCGCCTGGCCACACGAGACGACGGCGGCGGAGCGCGTCGATCGGATCACGAGCGAGCTGCGATGCGTGACGTGCCAGGGGCTCTCGGTGAAGGATTCGCCCGCGGCGAGCGCGCGGCAGATGCGCGATCTGGTGGTGCAGCGCGTCGCCGAGGGCCGGACCGACGACGAGATCCGCGGCGAGTTCCGCGCGTCGTACGGCGATTGGGTACTGCTCTCGCCGCCCGCATCGTCGTGGACCGGGTTGATCTGGCTCGTACCTGTCGTCGCGCTCGCGGCGGGTCTTGCCGTCGTGGTCCGGCGGATGCGCGCGATCGTACCGAGCGCGGCCGCGCCGTCCACGCGAGAGCTCGCCGCGCTCCGGGAGCGCGTCGCGCGAGAGGAAGCGCTCGATCTGCCGCAAGCGGACGGTGCCGAGTGAGCTACCTCCTCTTCACGACACTGTTCCTCGCCGGCCTCGCGCTCGCCGTGCGGCCGCTGCTCGCGCGCCGCGGTCTCGCATGGCCGGTCGAAACCACCGACGCGCACGACGACGTAGCGCGCGCGGTGAGCTCGCTTCGCGATCTCGAGTTCGCGCGCGCCGCGGGCACGATCGCGCCCGCCGATCACGAGCGGCTGCGCTCGCTGCTCGAACGGGGCGCGTTCGTTGCCCGACACGAGACACGAACAGTGCCCGCCCCGTGGCGGACGCTCGTGCTCGCCGCGTTGCTCGCCGGCATCGCCGTCGTACTCGTCGTGATCGAGCTGCCGCGTGCCGCGGGCGACCGCGCGCCTGGGGAGTCGATCACCGGATCGGTCCCCGCCGGCCCGACGACTTCGGGGCTCGAGGCGCGCGCGAAGGCGAATCCGCGTGACGTGCCGACGTTGCTCGCGCTCGCGGATGCCTACGTGAGCGAGGACCGCGTGACCGAGGCGGTCGCGACGTATCAAGCTGTCCTCGCGATCGACACGGAGAGTGTTCCCGCGCTCAATGGGATCGGCTTCATGCTCTTCCGCTCGGGCGAGCTCGCCGGCGCGCGCATCGCCGCGGACCGCGTGCTCACGCTGCGTCCGCGCGATGCGGACGCGCTGTTCCTGAAGGGGCTGATCCAGTACCGCAGCGAGGACTGGCGGGGTGCGGTCGACACCTGGACGATCTATCTCGACGTCGGCGAATTCCATCCCGGTGCTGCGATGGTGCGTCCGCTCTACGAGGACGCGAAGAAGAAAGCGGGACTCTAGTCCAGCCAGTCGTCTAACATTTCATTCCGACAGGAGTGCCTGTCTCTCACGGCGGCTATGGTGTAATGGCAGCACTGATGGTTGTGGACCATCCAGTAGCAGTTCGAAACTGCTTAGCCGCCCAGCAGCTTGCATCTACATCGCGGAGTCCGACCTAGTCACTCAGTCCTATTGCACCGACGTCGCGACGGTGCGATGTAGATGCGATGGCGCTCGATCCCTTCTATTGGCTCGCTGGCATCCTCGAGGGAGAAGGCACGTTCATGAGCGGGCCGCCGTCGCGCCCGAACGCGCCTGTCGTCAGGATCCGCATGACCGATCGTGATGTCGTGGAGCGATCGGCAGCTCTTCTAGATCGCGCAGTCACTCCGATACGACCCCGCCAGGCTCACTACAAACCGCCTTTCATTACCCAGTTGAGGGGCGCCGAAGCTGTGGATCTGATGATCGCAATGCGCCCTGTCCTCGGCCCCGAGCGCACCGCGCAGATCGATCGGGTTCTGGCGCGCTGGAGTCCTCGCGGACGTCGGTCACGGCCGAAAGCTCCGCGCTTCCCAGTTTTGGACGGGATCGATGGCTCCACGAGCAGGGATCCGCGTGCGTTGAGTTGGCTCGCGGGCCTGCTGGAAGGCGAGGGCACGTTCTCGCTGACCTGCGACAGGAAGAGAAACTGTTACCCGGTGATCTCACTGAACATGTGCGACGGCTCCGTTGTTCGGAGAGCGGCAAAGCTCCTCGAGGCCCCTTCCGTCGCCTTACGTGAAGCGCGCCGGCCAGAGTGGCGCCCAACGTTCGTAGCACAGGTAGGAGGCGCCCACGCAGCCGAATGGATGAAACGCCTTCGGGCGTTCATGGGCCAGCGCCGAACTGCAGCAATCGACGCGGCACTCTCGCAGTACCATCCGATCCGTCTCATCGATCCGCCGTTGTCGTGTGTTGTTCCCGGGTGTAGTGCGCCACATCGCGGTCGCGGCCTGTGTCACAAGCACTACATGATGTGGTCGCGCGACAAGGCGAACGGTCGCGAGACGCGGATCACGCCGCTCCGCTAAGGCCTCTTCCCACCGAAGAGCGCATCCACTGCGCCCGGCGCCTTCGAGTTCACCGAACCGGTCGACTGCCTCACGTTGGTCCTGCCGTCGGCCGTCCGCGTGACGTCGACACTCGCGCGGCCCTGACCGGTCGTGTCGGCGGTGACTTTGGTCTGCGTCTTCACCGGCTCCATGCCCCGGTCCTCGACCGTCGTCTGCACGTCGACCTCACCGCCGCCAGTAATGCGCACCAGCGCCTCGAGACGGCCGTCCGATACGTTCGGGAGCACGATCTGGAGCTTTCCGTCCGGAGTCTTCACGAGCTGTGCGCCGGGCGTCTCAAGGTGCTTCTTCCCGTTCCTGTCGATGCCGTTCGCGCGTCCCTGCGAGTCGATGACGAGCGAGTTCTGATCGTCGAGCGTCACCGTGACCATGCGCTCCGGTCGGGGCGCCGCCGCGGCGGGCGCCGGGCGCGCGTTCTTCTTCTGCTCGTGCGTCTTCCCGGCAGGCACGGGCACGTCGACCGTCTGGCCCTGGTGGTCCGGGTCCGCGACACGATCCACCACGGTGCCCTCGGTCGTCGTGACGATGGTCCGCTCGCTGTCGCTGTCCACCTGGAACGCGGTGCCGCGCACCGAAGCGGTGCTGGCCGGCGTCTTCACCTCGTATTTGGAGTTGCCGGTGATGAGCTTGGTCACGACGTGCCAGGTGCGACCGAAGTTCTGCTGCATCACGACGATGGTGCTGCCGTCGGTGAGCGCGGACGCGTTCTCGATCGCGAGCTCGGTGTTCGGCTCGACGCTCACCGTCGACCCCTCGAAGTACGTCAGGATCGCGCGTGAACCGTCGCCGGTGCGCACGGCGTCACCCGCAACGAGGACCTCGCCGTCGGTCGCACTCACGAACGACCCGGTCGCGCCGTGTCTGACCTCGACGTCGCCGGAGATGACCGTGACGGTCGTCGACGCGGCGAGGGCACGACCGCCGAAGCCACCGCCGACGCTGAACGCGGTGAACAGAAGGAAGCCGAGGACGACGGGCCCGGTCACCCTTCGCAGGCGACTCGGACCTTTGGAGCCCCCCATCCACACCACGCCAGCGGATCTATCCATCCCTCACCACCGCGAGTGAGTCTGGTGCGGGGGTATCACCCCCTCATCAGCCGTTCGGGGGAGTCGCCGGTCTCAGGCGCGTAGCAGCGCGGCTAGTCGCGTGGCGGCGAATATTCCGAAAGCGTCACGAGGAACGGCCGCGTTCGACCCGCCTGGATCGTGAGCGGCTCCGCGAGCGCGGCCTTCGCGAATACCGCGATGCGCAGGCCATGGAGCCGCTCGGTGCGCCGCTGCCACTCGGTCCCGCACACCGGACACACGAAGGCCCCATCGGCCATCCGTTCACCCTGCGACAACAGGATCTTCGCGCAGCACCGCTCCACGTTGGGTTGGTGGCCGTCTGCGGCGCCGAGGTACGGGAACGACGCCTGCGGCCCGACGCGCGTGCGCCGGGTGAAGACCCGTCCGTCGCCGCGCCGATATGTGTCGGTGTCTGTCTTCTTCCATGCCGTCGCGCACTCCGGACAGCTGAACGAACGATCGGATTTGTAGAAGCCGCCCCATTCGATGATCCAGTCCTCGCAGCAGTCCGCGAGGATCACGCGCTCTTTCACGAGTCACCTCGCAGCAGCCAGCAGAGGATCGCCTTTTGGGTGTGGAGCCGATTCTCGGCCTGATCGAAGACGACGCTCTGCGGGCCGTCAAGCACCTCGTCGGTGATCTCCTCGCCACGGTGTGCCGGCAGGTCGTGCATCACGATCGCGTCCGGCTTTGCGTGACGGAGCAGCTGCGCATTCACCTGATAACCCATGAACGCGCGGCGCCGGCGCTCGTACTCCTGCTCCTGCCCCATGCTCGTCCAGACGTCGGTGTAAACCACGTCGGCGTCGCGCACCGCCGCGATGGGATCGCTGCCGAACTCGATCGAGCCATTCGCCTCGCGGGCCTTGCGCTCCGCGAGCTCGCGGTAACGCGAAATGGGCTCGAAGCCGACAGGTGTCGCGACACGCATGCGTGCGGAGCGCAGGACCACCGCGAGCATGAGCGAGTTGAGGACGTTGTTCCCGTCGCCGACGTAGGCAACCATGACATCGCGCAGATCGGGTCCCTTCTTTTCGCTGATCGTCAGGATGTCCGCCAGGCCCTGGCAGGGATGGGACAGATCGGAGAGCCCGTTGATCACCGGGATCGATGCGAAGCGCGCGAACTCTTCGATCGTCTCGTGCGCGTTCGTACGGAGCACGACGGCGTCGACCATGCGGCTCACGACGCGTGCGACATCGGCGACGCTCTCGCGCCTGCCGAGGCCGACCTCCTGTGGTGAAAGATAGACGCAGTGACCGCCGAGCTCGGTCATCCCCACGTCGAAGGAAAGCCGTGTTCGCAGGCTCGGCTTCTCGAAGATCTGCGCGAGCGTGCGGCCCGCCAGCAGCGGCTCGCGCCGGTGGCGCGCGGCCTTGAGCGCGGCGGAGCGTTCGAGCAGGTGCGCGAGACCCCCCGGATCGAGCTCGGCGATCGAGACGAAGTTGCGCACGCGCGCCCACACGGCGGTCACAGCGCGCGAAGCGCGGGACGCCGGCGGTGCTCGACGAGATCGAGGAGCGCACGTGCCACGCGCTCGGGGTCGTGGCGGATCGTGTCCTCCTTGAGCCACAGGTCGCGCGGGCCGCTCCACTTGTCGATGATCGGCGCGGTCACCGGGCGGACGCCGAGCGCGCGGATGCGGTCGAGCTCGTCCGCGGTGGGGTCGAGCAGCGCGAGGCCTCGCTCCGCGTAATGGTCGCGAAGGTGCGCGGGCGGCGGGTCGTCGTTCACGAGCACGGCATCGAGACCCGACCCTCCGAGATAGTCCTGCGCCGCGCGCACGTGATCGGACAGCGTGAGCGTGTCGGTCTGTCCCGGTTGCCGCGTGGTGTTCGCGACGTATACCACCAGACCGTCGGCATTCGCGATCGCGCGCGCGATCTCCGGAACCAGCAGACACGCGCACACCGTCGTGTAGAGGCTGCCCGGTCCGAGCGTGATGAGGTCGGCCGACGCGATGGCCTCGACACTGCCGGGCGTTGCGCCGACCTGGCTGTCCTTGAGGAAGACCCGCTCGATCGGCGCCTTCCCCACCGCGCGCACGTTGACCTCGGTCTCGACGACGCTGCCGTCGGTCAGCTCGGCGCAGAGGTGCGTGTTGTAGAGGGTGACGGGTAGAACGCGCCCGCGGAGCTTCAGGAGGCGCGACGCCTCCTCGACCGCGACGAGGAACGACCCTTCCTGCTGGGTCAGCGCCGCGAGAAAGAGATTGCCGAAGGCCATGCCGTTGAGTTCCTCGCTCTTGTCGGTCTCGAAGCGGTGGTTGAAGAGGCGCGTGAGGACCGGATCGCCTTCCGCGAGGACGGTGAGCGCGTTGCGGATGTCGCCGGGCGCCGGCACGTCGAGCGCGATGCGCACCTTACCGGTCGAGCGTCCCGAGTCGGTAACGGCGATGAGTCCTGTGATGTCCGAGGTGTAGGCGCGCAGGCCGGCCATGACGGTCGGCGCACCCAGCCCACCGCCCACACAGACGACCTTGAGTGGGTCCATCGCCGCATCTTCGCAGATATGCACCCCCTTGCTAGCCTGAGCAGACGTGAAGCGTGCAGGCGCGTTCCTACCGATATGGGCGCTCCAGTTCGTGATCGGCATGTTCGCCGTGCTGCTCGCCGTGGGTCTCTTCGCCGCGGTGATCGGGAGCGTCGTGCGTGGGCCCCAGACGTTCTTCGACGAGGTCGGGAAGACCGTCGCGCGGATCGCTCCCCAGCCGAAGGCCGACATCCGGAGCGACGCCGATCTGAAAGCGGTCATCAAGGCACTCCCGGATGGACGCTTACGGGTCGCGAGCATCATCACCGAGCAGGACCGCGTCGTGTTTACGGTCACCGCCGACCGCGCGGCCGTGAAGGCGGCGGTCCAGCCGGGCGACGAACTGCGGATCTCGCGATCCGGCGACGTCGAGATCGCGCCGACGGGCATCCCGGGACTCGTCGATCGGCTTCAGCAGGCGATCGACGATCTCCGACGGTCGTGGTTCGGAAAGTAATCCCGGAAGTACGTAAGGGCCGCCCTTCGGCGGCCCCTTACGACCAGTGTTTGAGCTGCGGCGAAACTAGCTCGCCTTGCGGAGCTGCTCCAGCGCGCGGCGCGCGACGACCTGCCGGGCGACGAGCTCGCCGCGCCACTCCTTGCGACGCTCGAGGGCCTGGCTGAAGCCGCGCTGATAAGACCCGACGGCAAGAAAGCCGACGACGACCATCCCAAACGCGATACCGAAGACAAGACCAGCGAAGAACGCGTCCATGACCGCCGTCCTTTCCCGCCGCGTTGGGGGCGGAACCCTTTGCTGGACAGCCGTCATAAGCAACTGTTGTGCCATGTTTTTCATGCCGCCAGCTGTGGAGACGCCGCCGACGCGTGCCGCGTTCCGACCCTCGCGCCGTTGACGAAACCGATACCCGCCGTCGATCTCGACTATGTTTCCGGCCGACGAGCTAAACGTGGAAACTGAATTCGCCGTCGACGCGCAGGGTGTCCGGAAGCGCTTCGGCGCCATCGAAGCACTACGCGGGCTTGATCTCGCGATCCGCGCCGGCGAGATCTACGGCTTGCTCGGGCCGAACGGCTCCGGAAAGACGACCTTTATCCGCTGCGTCGCCGGACTGCTCCGGCCGGAAGGAGGCATGCTCACCGTCCTGGGTGGGGCGCCGAGCGCGGCGGTGAGTGCCGGACGTGTCGGTTACATGACACAGGCGGCGGCTCTGTACGGCGACCTTTCGGTCGACGAGAACCTGCGGTTCTTTGCCGCGCTCCAGGGAGTCGCGCACGCCGACGAGCGAATCGTGGAGGCGCTGCGCACCGTCGACCTCCTTGATCGACAGCGGTCCGTCGTAAACACGCTATCGAGCGGGATGCGGACTCGCGTCTCGCTCGCGGCGACCCTCCTCCACCGGCCAAGCCTGCTTCTCCTCGATGAGCCGACTGTCGGCGTCGACCCGCTGCTGCGGCAGGAGTTCTGGGCGTACTTCCGTAAGCTGGCGGCGTCGGGAACGACGCTCCTCGTCTCCAGTCATGTGATGGACGAGGCGTCGCGCTGCGACCGCCTCGGTCTGATCCGCGCCGGCGCCGTCCTGGCCGAAGGCACCGCGAACGAGCTCGTCGCGCGGGCGGGAACCCCTGATCTGGAGAGCGCCTTCCTCGCGCTCGCGGAGGCGCGCTGATGAATGGGCATCGCGTAAGAGCAGTCGCGAAGCGCATCGTCCTCGGATTCCGGCGCGATCGGCGCTCGTTGGGACTGCTCTTCGTCGCGCCGGTCGTGGTGCTCTCGCTTGTTGGGGCGGTCTGGGGCGTGGCGACCGAGCGCGTCCCCACAGTCGTCGTCGCAACGGACCGCTTCAATTTCCCGGCGCCGATCGTCGACCGCTTCGTCGCGTCGAGCGCGATCCACGGACGGCGTGGCACGTTCGAGGAGGGCCTGAGTCAGCTGCGGGACGGCAAGGTCGACGCGGTGGTGTGGCTCGAGGGTACGACGCTACACATCCAGATCGAGGGCGCCGATCCGCTCGAGAGCGGCTCCATCGGAGGCGCGATCCAGAAGGCGCTGGCCGGCACGCTCGCGGGGGCCAGCGTCCTGCTCGGCGGCGGCCCAGCGGTGCAGGTCGATCAGCTCTACGGTGGACCCGACTACTCGATCCTCGACTATCTCGCGCCGGTGCTCGTCGCGTTCTTCGCGTTCTTCTTCATCTTCCTGCTGTCGGCCGTGTCGTTCTTGCGCGAACGTACGACGGGGACGCTCGAGCGGCTCATGGCTACGCCACTCCGCCGAGCAGAGCTCGTGCTTGGCTATCTCGCGGGCTTCAGCTTCTTCGCATTGCTGCAGGCGATCGTGATCCTGCTCTTCACCGTCTTCGTCCTGAAGGTGCACTACCGCGGTACCCTCGCAACGATCTTCATCGTCGAGGCGGTGCTCGTCATCGGCGCGGTCTCGCTCGGACTGCTCGTCTCCGCGGCGGCTCGCAACGAGCTGCAGGCCGTGCAGTTCGTGCCGATCGTCCTGCTGCCGCAGGTCTTCCTCTCGGGGCTCCTTATCCCGGTCGACCAGCTGCCCGACTACCTGAGACCGCTCTCCGCGGTCCTCCCTCTGACGTACGCCAACGAGGCGCTGCGGTCGGTCATGATCAAGGGCTACGAGCTCGCCGATCCGCTCGTCCTGCGCGACATCGGCATCCTCGTCGCCTTCGGTCTCGTGATGGCGGTCGGCGCCGTCACGTCCATTCGACGCGAAGTCGCGTAACGGCAGGAGCATCGCTAGAGTTTCGCGGCGCGCCCTTTGTGTCCCGAGAGGAGGGAAAGCCATGCGCCTTTCGCTGCTCCCGAAGAAGAGCTTCTTCTTCACCCAGTTCGACAAGCACGCGACGAACAGCCTCGAGGCGGCGGTCGCGCTCGAACGGCTGCTCACTGACTTCACGAACGTCGAGAGCAAGGTGCGCGACATCCACGCCATCGAGCACTACGGCGACCAGCTGACCCACGAGATCTTCAGGAGCCTGAACGAGACCTTCGTCACGCCGCTCGATCGCGAGGACATCATCGGCATCGCCTCGAGGCTCGACGACGTCGCCGACGTCGCATACGACGTGAGCGAGGTCGTCTTGCTCTACAAGGTCCAGAGCGTCCGCCCCCAGGCGATCCGTCAGGCGAAGGCGCTCGTCGGCGCTGCGACCGAGATGGTCGCGATGATGAAGGCGCTCGAAGGGCTCAAGGGTCTCGAGCCGTTCTGGATCAAGATCCACACCTACGAGAACGAGGGCGACCAGGTCTTCCGTGACGCCGTGGGCGACCTCTTCGCGAACGTCAGCGACCCGATCGAGATCATCAAGTGGAAGGACATCCACTCGCTCATCGAGGTGGCGATCGACCGGTGCGAGGACGTCGCGAACATCGTCGAGATGATCGTGATCAAGCACAGCTAGAGAGCGCAGTGGATAACGCGCTCATCCTCCTCGCGCTGGTCGTCCTTCTCGGCGTGATCTTCGAGTACGTCAACGGCTTCCACGACGCGGCGAACGCGATAGCGACGGTCGTCGCGACACGCGTGCTGACCCCGGTCCAGGCCGTGCTCATGGCGGGGACCCTCAACCTCGTCGGCGCGCTCTCGGGTGTGGCCGTCGCCAAGACCGTCGGCAACGGCATCGTGGACGCGAAGGTGGTCACGCAGGACCTCGTCGTCGCCGCGCTCATCGCCGCGATCGCGTGGGATCTGCTGACCTGGTACTTCGGCCTGCCGACGTCGTCGAGCCATGCGCTCATCTTCTCGATCATCGGGGCCTCCGTCGCGGTGCACGGCCTCGACGTGATCATCGTGAGCGGACTGCAGAAGACCACGTTCGGGGTCGTCTACTCGCCGGCGCTCGCGTTCCTCGTCGGCTATCTCCTCATGCTCGGGCTGTACTGGATCCTGCGGAACACGTCGTTCGGCTGGGTGCAGCGATTCTTCGGCCGTGCGCAGATCCTTTCGAGCGCGTACATGGCGTTCAGCCACGGCGGCAACGACGGACAGAAAACGATGGGCATCATCGCGCTCGCCCTCGCGGCATACGGTGTCGTGCCGACGGGGGCCGACTTCTACATCCCGGACTGGGTGAAGGTCATCTGCGCCGTCGCGATCGGCATCGGCACCGCCACCGGCGGCTGGCGGATCATGAGGACGATGGGCGTGCGCATCACCAAGCTCACGCCGGTGCAGGGCTTCGCGGCGGAGACGACCGCCGGCACGGTGATCGAGATCGCGACGCGCTTCGGCATTCCGATCTCCACGACGCACGCCATCTCCGGTGCGATCCTCGGCGTCGGCTCCACGCGTCGGCTCTCCGCGGTGCGCTGGGGTATAGCGGGACGCATCGTGACCGCGTGGGTCTTGACCATCCCCGGCTGTTTCGTCCTCGGCTACATCGTCGCCGTCGCGATGCGCGCGATCGGCGTGCATCCGTGATCGCTGCGGCGTCTCGGTCCGTAATTTTCTAGTCCGCACGCAAGACGCTCGTCATCAATTCGCGGTAGCCGAGCGCGACGCGAGTCTCGGACACGTATCGCTCCCCCACTTGGGTCCACATAGTCATTGCCCTAATGACCTATTGACCCCTTACTAACGCCGACTCGAGCTCGCACTCGAGCGGCTGGTGGGGAGTAGAGCGAGAACGTGATCAGGTCGGCGATGCGCTGGCTGGCTGTGACGATCACCGTCGCGGTCCTCGTGGGGACCGCGGGAACTCCGATCGAGGCACGCGCCTTCGACGCAACAAAGATCGACGCATCATTCCTGACCGAGGTCCTCGCGGCGCCGACCGCCGACTTCGACGTCATCGTTCGCTCCGTCCCCAGCGATTCCGACAAACACGCGGATCGGGCCACCGCGCGCCGCATCGAAGCAGCGGCGAAGTCCGTGACGAAGCAGGGTGGCAGCCTCAAGCACGCTCTTGCGATCGTCGGCGCGGTCTCGGCTCGGCTCAAGGGCGTTCAGGTCCTGAAGCTCACGCGAGACAACGACGTGGACTACGTGGCCAAGGACCAGCAGCTCCGCGCACAGTTCGATCCCGCGCTCGACAGCGCGAAGGCGCAAACGCCGGGCATCCTCGAAGTGAACGCACCGCAGGTCTGGTCGCAGCTCGGCGTGACCGGCCAGGGCGTGGGCGTGGCGATCGTCGACAGCGGCGTCTACCCGCACCCGGACCTCGCCGGTCGCATCGTCGCGTCGATCGACTTCACCACCGCGTCGCCGACCGTGTCGAGCACCTCGACCGGCGACCTCGGTGGACACGGCACGCACGTCGCGGGCCTCGTTGCGGGCGACGGCACGCTTTCGGGCGGCGCGTACACCGGCGTCGCGCCGCGCGCGAACATCATCAACGTCCGCGTCATCGACGCGACCGGCAGCTCGAACGTGTCGACGATCCTCCGCGGGCTGCAGTGGGTTCTGGCGAATAGAAACGCCTACAACATCAGGGTCGTCAACATGTCGCTCGGCGCGACGCCGACCGGCAGCTACAAGTCCGACTTTATGGCGACTGCCGCCGAGGTCCTCAACTTCGCGGGCGTCACTGTCGTCGTCTCCGCCGGCAACACCGGCCCACTCGCTGGCACGGTCACGACGCCGGCCACGGATCCCTATGTGGTCACGGTCGGCGCGCTCGACGACAACGGAACGAGCCTCCCGTTCGACGACCTCATGACGGTGTTCTCTTCACGCGGCCGCACCGTCTTCGACAACCTGTCGAAGCCGGACCTCGTGGCGCCGGGCCGCAAGATGATCAGCCTCCGCTCGCCAGGGAGCGAGCTCGACACGCTCTTCCCGGATCGCCAGGTCGTCGCGACCGGTGCGCTGACCGCGAACTACTACCGCCTGTCCGGCACGTCGATGGCCGCTCCGGTGGTCACCGGTGTCATCGCGCTCATGGTCGAGCGCAACCCGGCGCTCTTGCCGGCACAGATCAAGAAGCGGCTCAAGTCCTCCGCGACCGCCTTGACGTTCGGCACGCCGTTCGATCGTGGCGCAGGTCTCGTGAACGCGTACAAGGCCGTGTCATCGGTCGATCCCGGCAGGGAATTCGCGCCGGACCGTGTGAGCGACGCGTTTGCCAAGGACATGCGGAAATTCATCGAGGGCCAGCCCTTCGTGTGGCGTGACCTCACGTACCACGGCGGCGTCGACTCGGCCGGCACGAGCTGGGAGGGCGTGACCTGGGAGAACGTGAGCTGGGATGCGGTGACGTGGGAGAACGTCACGTGGGAAGGCTTCACCTGGGAAAGCGTGACCTGGGAAGGCGTGACTTGGGAAGCAGTGACCTGGCAATCAACTGACCAGCAGTCCACGGGCGCGCAATCGGGGACCGGCGCGTCCTGGGACCCGGTCGATTAAGGGGGGCGTGATGGATCGCAAACAGCTGATGAAGACGTATGTCCTCTTCGTCGCCGCGCTGGGGGCGCTGGCGCTGGCGCAGTCGCTGCGCACGCTCAGCCTGGCCCACGTCGACCCGTTGATGCTGGCGATCCTCATCGGCCTGGCCGCCGCCGCGCAGCGCATGC
>Ga0209470_1000844_pt1 | contig 23871 bp, 26 predicted proteins | sample GraSoiAngelo_125_FD_185882 | JGI IMG/M metagenome (GOLD analysis project Ga0209470, IMG submission 185882) | Grasslands soil microbial communities from the Angelo Coastal Reserve, California, USA - 14_0927_05_40cm (SPAdes) (version 2) | ecosystem: Environmental > Terrestrial > Soil > Grasslands ... | reverse complement strand
TTCAACGGGCGGAGGCGGATCTGTCTAGGGCTTGAGGACCACTCTGCGTGGCACACCCGATCGAGCTCTGCTCGGAATTCTTCCCTGTCCAATGTGGCTGCCCAAGATGGGGTCCGCTCATCTATCTCACCGTGAGCAGAGTCTTCACTCATGCCCTTCGACTCCCAAGATCTCGTCATCATACTGCTCTGTTCTCAGATTCACCAACGGTGAAGAGCGTCGGTTTGATAGTGGCAAATCGCCTGTTGATGAGTATATACATGGATATTTGAACAGGCCGTGTACAGTTGGAGAATCCTTTACTGAAAGATTGATTCCAAATCGGGCCAGTTCTCGCTGCACTAACTCATCAATGTCATTCATGCCAGCGCCTTAGCCTCTAGTCAACAGGGCTACGGAATTGTTGCTGGCGGAGTCCAAGTTCTAGCTACGAACGGTCAGGTCAATCGTCTTTTTGCTTCTTTTCGACTGAGTGCCTGTAAGAGAGATTCTGTGACTCCCAGTACAGCTCAGGTGAGCCGATGTCCAGTCGAACGTCGTTCTCCTCTAGCTCGACTGCCCGTATTTCGAGTCCCCACTCAACCATTTTTTGTATGCCGTCCGTAAGTTGAATCTCGCCTCCGACACCGGACTGAGTAACCTCTAACGCTTTCAGAATAACCGGGTGGAACGCATAGACAGGCATGATGGCCAATTTGGATGCTGGCTGCAGAGGTTTCTCGACAACTCTTGTTACACGAACGATACCAGTCCCCTCTCTGGTCCCTTCTACTACGCCGTAGCGGCGCGGATCCTCAACTTGTTGCACGAGAAAGGCGGCATCAGCTTTCACCATATCGCTGACCTCTCTGAGCCGTTTCAGGTGCTTAGAGTTCTCAGACAGAATGTAGCTGTCTCCTGCATGAACTAGGAAGCTGTCTCCTCCGATGAACGGTTTAGCCTTGAGGACCGCATCCCCGAACCCCCGTGGTTCAGGCTGATTTATCCATACAAGCGTGGATTCTTCGACCATTTCATAAAAGGCTTGCAGGTCTTCAGAGGGCCCGTTCTTATCGTTCTTCTGTAGCATCGATACATAGGAAGAGTCTGGAGTGAAATGATCCTCTATCGCTCTCTTCTCCTTACCGACAATGAAACAGAATTCTCGAAACCCAGCATGGTGTAATTGCTCGAACACTAGCTGGACTATCGGTTTGAGACACAGCTCCCCGTCCTTGGTCACAGAGAAGACCGGCAGCATCTCCTTTGGCTGTTCCTTTGTGGCTGACAAGAGTCTTGTGCCCAGGCCTGCCGCCGGAATGACCACCTTTCTTAACAATCAAGAATCAGCCAGATTCAGTGTTAGTCGCTCTATCCTAGGACATTCCAATATATTTCAATATAGGCGTCCAAGCATGGACTATCCATATGAAACGAGAATCTGAATCGGTCTCCTTTATCGGCTTGGGGTATGTTGGGCTCTGCACCGCCGCTGTCCTAGCATCAAGAGGTATGAAGATAATCGGGGTAGACATTGATGGCGAGAAGATCGCGAAGCTCGCGAAGGGAGAGACCCCATTACACGAACCGCGGCTTACCTCAATGCTCAAATCCGCAATTAAGAACAGGAGGATCCAGTTCACAACCAACATAGATAGGGTCGTCGAGGCAGATATCACGTTCATTACGGTGGGAACGCCCAGCAATCAAGATGGATCCATCAGCCTATCGTTTGTAAAGAAAGCCGCGGAAGATGTAGGATCTGCGATCAGAGGCGCTGATGCGTACCATCTCGTCGTCGTCAAGAGCACTGTCATTCCGGGCACGACGACTAACCTCGTTCGACCCGTGTTGGAATCTTCTAGCAGGAAGCCCTGCGGCCCGAAACTGGGCCTGTGTTCAAATCCGGAATTTCTCGCGGAGGGCTCTGCAATAACGAACACCCTTCACCCGGACAAGATCGTAATTGGAGCAAACGATGAAAAATCTGGGGACAAGCTAGTGAAGCTTTACCAGCGAATCTACAGGGCAAGGAAGATTCCCACTATAACAACGAATCCGACGACTGCAGAGACCATCAAGTATGCGAGCAACGCATTCCTCGCCACTCGAGTCAGCACAATCAATACCATCGCCAACATCTGCCAACGTCTGCCATCAGGAGATGTCGAGACCGTTGCAAAGGCGATAGGCTTAGACCCTCGGATCGGGTCTCTCTACCTCAAAGCTGGACCCGGCTACGGAGGTTCCTGCTTCCACAAGGACCTCCAAGCCTTGATCGCGTTCAGCCGGGGCTTAGACTACGACCCAGTCCTCCTGACCGCGGTCGAAGAGGTCAACCAGCGCCAAGCAGATGAAATCGTGAAACTCTCGCGGAGCCTGTTAGGATCATTGGAGAATCGTCGAATCGCCGTGCTTGGGCTAGCCTTCAAGAAGGACACGGACGATGTTAGGGAAGCGGCTTCACTCCGCGTCATCGAGGAACTTGTGAACAACTCCGCTTCTGTCTCTGCCTACGATCCCATGGCGATTGAAAACGCGCGGAAAGTTCTACCTCAGCAGGTGGAGCTTGCGACAGACTCCAGATCCTGTCTCAAGGGAGCAGAATGTTGTATCCTGATGACCGAGTGGGACGAATTTCGCCAACTTAAACCCAGCGCGTTCAAGACGCTAATGAGGACTCCAAACATTGTTGACGCTCGTAGAATCCGGCGCCAGGGCGATTTCCAGGGATTCAACTACCTAGCAGTAGGCCTAGGAGCCACTATGGCGCCGTTACCTGTCCACGCAGCGCCTTCGAAATAGATGGAAAAAGAACTTCTAGTTGCGTCCGCTAGTCCTTCAGCGCCGTCGGCCTGGGTCCCGATATGGCTGAGAGCGCTTGCCGGAAAGAATAGAATCAGCATCCTTGCCGGAAATCTCTGGTTCTTTCTTTGGCCGATTCGTGGTCTTGACGCGTCTCGGATGACCTTCTGGTTTTGCGGAAATTTCCGTGGAACTGGGACTCACTGGCTTATTCAGCTCAGTCACTTCCGTCTCTCTGGTCTTGGATTGTTTCTTGTTCCGGGGTCGAGTCTCTCTCTTCTCGTCTGCGACAATTGCCCGCCCTGTCTTATTCGTCTCAGGCTGGTTTCGGACTTCCTCGTGTAGAAGGTTCCAATTGTGGCGTAGCTCCGAATAACTCTCGTCAGCCAGCTTGATGAATTCACGCGCGACCGCAATATTCTTCTCAAGATCTCTCAGGCGAGAATCCAGCTCGTTAGCTATCTCACTACCAGAGAGATTACTGAGTAAGGTGGCCTCTTTCTCCTGAACTTTCGACATACCTAATCAGCTGCCAATTGTTTGCCGACAATCTAATCATGATGTTCCCCATCAAAGACCTGAACAGTAGCAGAGATCCGGAACGACACCAGACCAATGACCAGCACGCCGCCGTCGGTTTCCGGGTCTCCACGAGGCTTATCAGCAATCTACCTTGCGGAAGCTAAGATACTGGAAGAGAAGAGCGTCAAGTGCCCGTGAGAACAGCTACCAAGATAGTCTGCACGATTGGCCCTGCCTCAAGCTCTCCCATTGTTCAAGGCCACATGATCCGGGGCGGGATGGATGTTGCCAGAATCAACTTCTCACACGGAACCTACGAAGAACATCTGAAGAACATCAAATCGATCCGGAATGTAAGCCATGGTCTTCGCCGTCCGGTAGCCATCCTTCAGGATCTGCCGGGACCAAAGCTCAGAGTTGGCAAACTCCCAGCAGAGCCCATGCACTTGCGAAGACTCGACACTGTAACGCTGACAAGCAAACCCACCAAGGCCAAAGGCAAGATCCCAGTCGCGTATCCTGACCTGCCTAGGACCGTCGGGAAGGGGGATACGATCTATCTGGCTGATGGATCCATCAGGCTAGAGGTCCTACGTACCACGAGAGACGAAGTAGAAGCACGAGTTCTGGTCGGAGGAGATCTAATCTCAGGCAAGGGCCTGAACCTTCCCAAACTGCGAACACGGGTGCCTGCAATCACGCGGGAAGACCGGGAACACTTGCACTTCGGGTTTGAGAATAATATCGACATGGTCGCCGTATCATTTGTCCAGAGAGCCGACGATATACGAATGGCCCGGAAGGTAGCGAGTGAGAAGGGACGAGAAATTTTCGTCGTTGCGAAGATCGAGAAGAAAGAGGCAGTTGAGAATCTGGAGGAAATTGTCAAGGAAACAGACGGGGTCATGGTTGCACGGGGAGACCTAGGGGTGGAACTGAGCCTAGAGCGGATCCCAATTGTTCAGAAGAGGATAATTTTCGAAGCGAACCGGCAGGCAAAACCTGTGATTACAGCCACCCAGATGCTCGAGTCCATGATCTCGGCGCCCACGCCGACCCGGGCGGAGGTGACCGATGTTGCCAACGCAATCCTCGATGGCTCAGACGCGCTGATGCTGTCGGAGGAGACAGCTATCGGAGGCTATCCGGTCGACGCGGTCAAGACCCTTCAGAAGGTCGCGCAGGAAACTGAACGATATCTGCCCAAGCAGATTACGCAGCAGAGACGCGAATGGCATGAGAATAGTCAGGAGGACGCAATCGCCTTCGCCGCCTGCGAAACCGCGCTTCAGATATCAGCAGCAGCAATCGTTACACCGACCCGTACAGGCAAAACCGCTCGGAGAGTTTCAAAGTACAGACCACCCCTGCCGATTGTCGCGCTCACATCACAAGCAGATGTCGAGAAACAGTTGTTACTCTCTTGGGGCGTGACGACGGTGAGAAGAGAAATGGAATCAACAGAGTCCATATTCACCGAGTCTGAAAAGACTGTCAAGAGACTCAAACTCGCACGTAAAGGCAACACGATAGTAATCGTGTCCGGAGACCCGAAAGGCCCCATGGGACGGACCGACCTATTGAAGATCCAGAGAGTAAGATAGTCACAGTTTCAGCTCAGAACAACTCACCCTTTACTTGTTTTCGCATGCTACTTCGAGCATGTCGATGATAGTCCAGACACTAGGTTTTGTATTCGGAGTCGCGGTTACAGCCGTTTGACAGGAACCTAGCCCGAAAAGTTACTTTTCTAGAATCTCTTTATTGCTTGTAACGTGTTGCTGGTTAGGAATTTCTCGGCTGTCCCTCGTTTATTCTCCTTTGCTGGCTGCTTGGAGTTCGTGTTTCGCCTCGCCCAACGACTTCGCGAGTTCAGGTATCTTCTGAGGACCCCAAACCAGTAGGGCAGCGATAATTGCTCCAATCATGACGACCTCCCACGGATCAATCAAGGACGATCGGCCTGGCTGAACCAAGCTGTTCAGCTTATGATTTCTTGGTCCATATTATCCAAACAAAAATGGTGCGGTATGATCAGATTCGTCCCTTACCTTTCTATGTAGTCCCGAACAATTATTGTCGCCGTGGTCACTGTTGTATTGATAATGGCATTCAATGCATACTTGTTGCTAACCCTACGCGTCTGATCGTGAATCCGGTCTAGGTTTAGTCTCTCAGCCTAGTCGCGTACGTCGGCAACGACGATCTGCACAGTCCAACCACTCTTCTATCCACGTTTCATGATGACTCTGCTCGAAAGGCTTTATTGGTAGCCGACGCCGTACCGCGTCGCTCCGCCCAAGAGGTCCCGAAAATGAAGCAACGCCGGCCGACAAACCCTGAGCTGCTCAGCGCCATAGGCTACCTCATGAAAGCGGGAAAACAATACCAGACACCTCTCTGGATCACCATCGCAAGCTTCCTAGGCAAATCCCGAAGAACAAGAATCGTCCTGAACCTCGGCCAGGTCTCGAAGAACCTCAAGGGAGGAGAAGTCATCGCGGTTCCAGGCAAAGTCCTTGGTTCAGGCGAGCCGAAAGAAAAGTTGACCATAGCCGCCTTCAAATTCTCTCCAAGAGCACTTGTCAAGGTCGAGAAAGCGGGAGGACGATGCATACCCTTCTGGAGGCTCGTCGAGGAAAATCCTCGCGGAACAAACGTTAGACTCCTTCGATAGAAGAACGCGTCCACTTAGAAACGGACAAGTCAGTTCGCGTTGATAGGCTGATAGAAAAATTCTTCTTCCAGCTCCCTAAACGAGATATTCAAAAGGCGCGGGAAATAGCCCAACGACTCTGCGAATACTAAACGCAGCGGATTTTCTAGACTAAACCTCGGCCATCGACCGAGGGAACTGAGTGTGAGCAAAGCTCAGAGCTCCCCCAGGTACCATCCACGGAAGAAAGCGGTGCGTGTATCGCCCGGCTCGGACCCCTGGGTCTTGGTCGGCCACTTGCCTTACCTGTTCTGGCGTGCCCCTGTAGATTGCCAACCCTCGCAAATCATGGTCGGAAGAACCGAGAAGCGGACCCGCGGCTAGAAGGAGCCCTTCATCGTGAAGCTTGGCGAGGTGTGCCATGTGGGCGTCTTGAAGCGCATTCTCCTCCTGTTCACTTAGCTTCGGTGCATCCTCGCGGAGGATCAATAATCCTATCGTGAACCGATCGAAATCCATCGAAATGGCCCTAACGCTTCACCGTATTCTTGCACGTATATAGAAGGGGCCGAAAAGTCGATTCTCGACCGGATATTTTTCCGAATAACTTTTGCACCAATGGGCTGTGGCGCGAGACTTGGGAAGGCCCCGGGGGGTCGAAAAAGACCTATGGGCCCTCGGGCTAGCGGTCTACGCAGGGAGACACGACCTCGTACGATATCACCCAGTCGGTGCGATTGGCCCACCAAACCCACTCCTAGAGCAGGAGCCGTGGAGGCGGGTAGGCGTACAATGGCTACTCCAACTAGGAAGAGGCACATCTGGAAGAAGAACCGACGGCATAGAATGGTGCTAGACATGCAACCGCGCAAAGCTCCCAGGCACACAGCACACCTGCCCCGGACAACTGCCAAGATAAGAAACTCCGGAGCATAGAAAGAACAGCCTTCGCGTCGACTCTCTTTTCACAAATTCCAACCTGAGTAGCCAGGATGACAAATGTTAAATTGACAAGTGGGACCCTTTAGAACTCGGTAAGTATGACCAAAGAAGTTGCATGTTCTCAGTGTGGCTTCCGAGTTCGTGCCGACTCCGACGACGAGTTGGTAGAGGACTTCCAGCAGCACAACAAAGCGTTTCATAACATGGACCTAAGCCGGGAGCAAATCCTGGCCAAGGCCAATACCGTCCAAGTAGCAACCGCTTAAGGACTGCTAGACAGCACCTTGTTCATGATCGAAAGGCAGCAGTAGCCTTGTCTCCCCCAATCTTGAACTACATTGGTGTCTCAAGGGTTTGCTGTGCATAATGCGCGTGTATTAGCCTCCTTTGCAACTATACTTGCAGTCTGGGGACTGAACTACCCGTTCATCCAAGCAGGACTCTCCTATTCACCGCCAGTCTGGCTTGCCTCTCTCCGCGCCTTGACAGGATTGCTCACGTCACTGGCCATCCTACTCGTTCTCCGCACCCAGGGGCAGATCGACCTTCGCCAGAAGATCGCGGCCTTCCTCATCGGAATACCCGGAATCGGCTTCTTCTTCGGGTTCTGGACAATCGGCGAGACAGTACTACCAGCCGGCGAAGCGAGCGTCCTCATCTACACCTTCCCCATCTGGACCCTCATACTATCCCTCCCCGTTCTAGGGGATCGTCCTACTCCTCTGAAGGTCGGAGCAGCCCTCCTCGGATTCGCAGGTGTAGCCCTCGTCGCCCGAGTAGGCACGACCAATCCGACCGGAGACGTTGTCGCGATAACTCTCCTCATCGTCGCCGGCTTTGCCTTCGCCCTTGACAACGTCCTCTTCAAACGCCTCTTCAAGGACGACCAGCTACTGAGAGCCAATGTCTGGCAACTGGCAGGCGGCTCGGCCTTCCTCATCGCATGGGCCTCCCTCGCCGAACCTGTCTCTGCAATCCACTGGACGCTTGCCCTAGCAGGCGCAATTTTCTGGATCGGCGTGCTTGGAACCGCGATCGTCTTCGTCCTATGGTTCACCCTGCTCTCACGCTACAACGCTGCCTCTCTAACCGCGTACACTTTTCTAGTCGTCGTGGTTGCTCTCGTCGGCTCATTCTTCATTCTAGGACAGACAATCGATGGGGTGCAGCTGGCTGGCGTCCTCGCCCTGATCGTATCGATCTATTTGACAAGCAGGGTCGAGAAACACTCAACCAGACTAAGTGCTCGTGAAACGTGAGATTTCCGAAAAATGAAGAGTTACAGAGAGTAGCGGCAGTTCGGGCATTCCCATCTCAAGATTACACCCTCTGTGTTCGTGATCTTTTCCAAGAAAGCTTTTCGACAATTGGGACAGAGAACTTGCTTGTCTTCCGGCTCCTCACGGGCCATTAGCGCTTTGAGTAGGCGTGGTTTTGAGAACTCTCTCGCCAAGTCCGTGAGAGTGACCCAGCCGAGAAATTTTTCATCTTCGAAGATACCGAGCCTGGTGATTCGGTTCTCGACCATGGTCTTTGCGGCGGTTTTCGTTGATTCGTCAGGACCTATTCTGAAGAATGGAACCAACATTTCACCTACGCTGACTTCGTCCGGTCTCTTGTTGAGAGGAACAAACTTCCAGAGCAGCGCTCGCTCTGTAATTAAGCCCACAACTTTCTCGCCCTCAACTACCGCTGCACCGGAAGTTTTCTCTCGATTCATCACGGTTGCAGCTTCGAGGATAGTGTCGGAGGATTTCACTCTGGGAACGTTGGTTGACATTACTTTCCTAACTTTTGCCAAACCGGTTTCCGCCTCGTTGGCGTGGTTGGGAATTCCTCTAAGATACCGGGCCGATTCCGTTGAGCTTCTGTATTGTTAGGGCGATCGAGCTGAAATCCATCTCGCCTTGGCCTTGGTTCACGCTTGTGGTGAAGAGCTGCTTTGCGAGGCTTCCCGCGGAAGAGCTACCTTCTGTCGCGTTGCTTGATTGTCCGCCAGGGTTAGATCCTTCAAGAGCATGTTCACTGTGAAGAGGGAAGTATAGTCTCCTTTTGCGATCAAGGGTCCTTTGACATCCGAGAAATAGTTCTTGTGAGGTGTCTGGTTGAAAGCGTCGACGAAGGCTCGGGGTTCGAAGCCGAGTTTCTGTGAAAGTATGAAGGATTCTGAGAACGCTAGACCGATCGTTCCGAGAAAGAGGTTGAGGATGAGTTTCATCTTATGACCGCTCCCAGGTTTTCCAAGGTAGATCACATTCGAGCCGAGCTGGTTGAGAAATTCTCGGTTCTTCGCGAGCACGTTCTCGTCGCCGCCCACGAGCAGGGATAAGTTTCCTTTAGCGGCCATGTCTGGGTTGCCTATGACCGGGGCGTCAACCCTGTAGACGCCTGCCCTCTTGGCTTGTTCTGCCTGTCTGATAGATGCGTCCGGGTCGATGGTGCTCATCTCGATCCAGAGGGCTCCCTTCTTCATGCCCCGCAGCGCCCCATCGTCTCCCATGACCACGCTATCGACCACGTCCTGATCTGGTAGAGAAGTAATGAGAACATCGACAGACTTGCCCAGCTCGATGGGAGAGGGGTGCGCTACTGCTCCTTTCGCAACTAGCCCGCGTAGCTTATCTTTGCTCCTGTTGTAGACATGGACATCGTTTCTCTTTGAGAGAAGGTTGGTTGCGAACGCGCTTCCCATCTTGCCAAGACCCAAGATTCCAACCCGCGCCATTTCGAACAAAACCTGACACTTGCACGACTACCTCTACGAAGATAAGACTAATTGCTGGCTCAAGGTCGGCCCCTCTAAGCGTTGGTCTCTCTCAGTCGATGTGTAGACCTCGGGGCCACCACTTCACAGGATTATTCTTCACAAGCCCCGCCGATAATGGAAGAATGGTGGTCCCGCGGTCAACTTCAGGATTCCCTGAATGCCCGCGATTCCCCATGTCCGCCACCGTAACACCCGGAAATTTCATAGTTTGACTGGGCATTGACTTGTCCGAGACAAGGTGAAAATCGTTTCAGGATCGTTTCAGCCAATATTGACGTACTGTATCAAGATCGTTTCACCGAACATATTTCCCAACATCATTAACACATGGTATGCTTGGAGGTAAGAAATGAAAATGGTTCAGAAAACAACAACCATCGAGGAATATCCGAATGTGCCGTCAATACTAACACTTGTAGGTGGCGCCTTGATAGTGCTCGTTGACGTATTCCTATTGGCAGTCGCCGTAGTTGTTCTCCCACATATCAACTATGGCAATTTTACGTCGCCGCGAGGCTATACTGGAAGCCCGGGCAGCCTCGCGTCCGGATTCGTCAGTGCAGCTGCAATATTCGGCCTCATCTGCGGCGTTATCGTCCTAGTGTCATCGATAATGCTTCGTTTGAAGCCAGCTCAACGACAGACATGGGGCACACTCGCACTGGTGTTCAGCATCCTAAGCTTCTTCGGCTTCGGAGGCTTCATCGTCGGAGCAGTCCTGGGAATAGTCGGTGGCATAATGATCCTCAGATGGAAACCACCGCCAGCACCACCAACAAAATCCCAATAGGTAGAACCGGGAAATCGCTAGAACCACAAAATCTGACCCAGCGAAGATAGGCAGAGAACATTTGGAGAAGGTGAGATATCATAGTTGGAGAAACTCAAGATCCTCCTACTGATGCTCGTATCAGCAGCAAGTGGACTTGCAGTCTCCGGCTACATTCTCGCCCTAATCCTAACTCCCGCAGAGTCACCGTTACAAGTGCTCGCAAAGCTTTTCACAAACGGTTTCCCGGCCACCTCTCCATTCCTAGTATTATTTTCCTCCCTACTCTTTCTCAGCACAGTACTTGCCAGCATGGTCGGAGTCATCTATTTCCTAGTACTGCCTGAAATGAAAAACTACTACAATACATCTGAAAATGAAAGGAAAACAATGTATCCCTTGTTCTGAAAACTCTCAAACTCGAGGAACGAACCATAGTCGGCGTATTGGACGAGCATGGAGGGACCTACTTACAAAAGTACATCACGAAAGAAACAGGCCTATCACGGTTGAAGACGCACCGGGTCGTCGCAGCGTTGTCTGAGCGGGGGATCGTAATTGTTGAGAAACATGGAAATACGAACCAGGTTTCACTCGTAAAATGGTTCCACGACGAGATGCACAACCAACAACCAACATAGGTTTGCGCGAAAACCCCTTGTAACACTTTCAAGTTCGTCTTAAGGGCAGTGCCCTCTGGGACATCCCTCTTACATCTGAGATTCCGACAAACGCGAGCCCAGGAAACTATTTCGGTAACAGTAACCATCCGATGGTTTCTCGAACCCCCAGGCCATTTACCGGACAATCCTTCCCGACTTGGTATCACATGGCAGCAGCATAGTGTACTCTAACACTCTAGGCCTCCCGATCTTCAAAGGCCTCACGTCGCTCCTTCTCGCCCGCTCTTGGAGGAGTAGCAGCCTCAGCTGCCACAATCTTCGTAGCCCTTTCTTTGATCGAAAGAAGGCGGAAGAACCCCTTCCAGGGACAATCGACCTCATCAGGTCACTTCAGCCCCTCAAGGCAAAGATGACTTGTGATAGTCGCGGTGCAATAGTCCCAAAGGCTCGATTCTGCCCGATTTGTTACGACATATTTTCGCAGAGGAAATCCTCCATATAGTTGCAGAGATCAGAAAAAGAAAAGGAGTGCTCGGTTCGGGTTGTCGTCCTGCATCAGGGTTAGTCCGCTAAGACTAGCCTAGGGTCGGACGGCTCCTCCTTCATATCCGGAACAGGCTTGGCGAAACTGTAGATTAGCGTGCATTCTTTCTCGTCAATCTTGAGATTGACGCTACAGATCTTTGACGCCATCACTCGGAGGAGCTCTGCGACATCTCTCGGAACCTGCAGGTACGTTGTGTTCCGAATAGTCACCGGCTTTACCGATAGTCCCATCGATTTTCTCCAACAATCACTACAGCATTACCGGACTATCGGCATTGTGGGACTATCAAATCAGAAAATTGAGGGCTCTTTGAATAACGACCGTGTCAGGCTGTGTGTGTCTGTTCTCTCAAATCTCAGTGCCTTCGTTGCTAGCGAAGAGATCTACACATGGACGACGAATCTATTGAGATCGAGCCCGCGGAACGAAAACTTTGCTGGCTCCGGTACAGATGTTCTTGTGAACTCTTTCATAGAAGACCCTATCGAAGGTTTCTCCGCACTTTTCACAGGTCGCCTTTCTAGACTGATGAGCAGACTTGAACGGCGACTTTTTCATCGGAGCGTTGCCCATTGGCAGTCACCTAGCTCCTACACTAGGACTCCTCTAAATCTTACTCTGACTCATCCTAATTCGTAGAGCCGAGAAAATTCAGTATTTATCCCGAGAAAAACGGCAAGGGGTCCCCTTTCGTAGGAGCGACTGCCCTCTGACTGTTGCGTGTGTGCGTCTATTTTCCGGGATATTCTTTTTGACCAATTACAGCTGGGATGAAGGTAACAGTTGGCGTATGATTTTGTTGCAATCCCATAGTGTGGTAGTGGTCTGGAATGGCTGTAGCACACGGCGGGTCTCATCAAGAGGCTCCGATGGAACGCGCCCCTGTTCAGCCTGAAACAAGCCTAGAATCCGTAATGTTTGATCTCATCCTCAAATTCCTGCAGACCCCTGGTCAGGTCCTTCTCGTTCAGGGACCTCCGGGTTCGGGCAAGACGACCTTTGCGCTTGAGATTCTCAATAGTCTAGATGAGACCCATAAGATATACGCGTCAAGCAGAGTAGCTCCAGCTAGGCTCCGTCTGCAGTTTCCGTGGATAGACGAAGTCATCGACACGATGTCCGGCAGAACCGCGAGAGCGAGCTGGATAGATGAGCTTCACGACCTTCGACGGGTCGAACCGGACACGATTTTCAACCAGGTTCTCAGGTTGAAGCATTCGAAGCAGAGAGCCGTGTTGGTTGTGGATAGTTGGGAGGGTGCTATTCGAAACACGAACGACGAGGGCAGAAAAATGCTCGAGTCAGCTGTCCTCTCAGAGCTCGATGAGAGCAAAGTTAGCGTTGTGATAGTGGTCGAAGATTCCAAGAAGGCCGGCGACCTCGGCTACCTAGTGGATGGGATCGTGACTCTGGATCAAGCAGAGCTTGACGGGAGGAGAGTTCGGACCATCGCTATGAACAAACTCCGGGGCTTCAGCGTTCCCACAAAGCGGGGAATATTCTCTCTTGACAAAGCGCGGTTCACAATACTTCCTAACGGATTGCGGCAACCAAGGTCTAACTCGCCTCCAAAACCATTGGAGCCTGTTCCTCATCCACCTCACGCCTTCTCTCTCGGCAGCAAGGACATGGACCAGATGTTAGGCGGCTCGATCCCGAGAGGCTCTTTTCTGCTCGTCGACGTTGACAGCAGCGTCTCACCGCTCGAGATTCGGACCATTCTCAACATGATGCGGGCGAACTTCATCAACCAGAAGGGTCCCTGCGTCATCGTCCCAACCGCTGCATATAGTTCCGACACTGTCGCGGAGTCTCTCAGCAAGTACGTTGGATGGGAGGCTATAGACGAGAGGGTGAGAATATTGGAGTACAACCAGTCCCTTGCCCCAAAGAAATGGAGACTTGTAATGAAGAGCAATCTCTCGGACGATGTTAAGACGTTCGCTCACGCCTGGGATGAGCTCGCGAAGATCTCACCCCACAGAATGCTCGACATTAACGTTGACAAGGCAGTACAAGTCTATGGCCGCGACGAGCTCTCAGTGCCAGGCCTTACAGAACTGGGTGCGAACATGCGAGACACTGAAGGCTTGAACATCGCAATTACTTCTACGGATTCCAAACTCCGGGACCAATGGCTGTCGGTCGTTGACTACCATCTCAAGATCAAGAACGCTGACGGCTCCCTCGTCATATACGGAGTAAAACCGTTCACACCACTCTACGGCGTCGACCTAAACTTCGACAAAGGGTACCCCGTCCTCAATCTGATGCAGATAGTCTAGTTCTAATCCCCGTCACAAAGCACTGCTCCTTCGCAGATCGGGATCAGTAGAGCCTCTGAATCAGTAGCCGATAAGACCTGTTTGAACCGGAAGAACTGAGGAAGAAAGCTTGTCGAATAGAACGGCCACCCTTCGCTTGGGCCTCGCCTGTTCCCGATATTTTTCTAAGACCTGGCTAAGACGCGTTTGACGGCGTCTCTGTCACGAAGAATGTACGAGGTAGCCTGACGGGTCCGAAGACTGATTCTGCTGATTCCTTCGGTGACGAGACGGATCAGTTTGGTCGGGTGTGTCTCGACGTCGTGCCACTGCCATCCCAGATAGCTTCGAGCCTCTCGGCCTGATTCTTCGTGCGTCAGGGCAAGTCTCAGAGTCTTACGATACTCGGGAAACCTCTCGAGGAAGTATGCGAGCCTGTTCTCGGTTGCTTCAAGGGCTTGTACTGTTGCGCCTGTCAAGGACCAGCCTTGCCTGCCCGTAGATCATAGTATCAGATTTGACCGAAAACATTGTGATGCCATATGGGTGGCAGTGTAGGTAACACTTCCAGAAGGCTGAGCACGGTTTTTGGCCGCATACTTCGAGTCTACTCCCTCAGGTTACGGCTTGTTTTTGGTTCCGACCCGAACGCTTCCCTATCACCGACTAGGCATTTGGGACCGAAGCGAGGCGCTAAAGATAGTCAACATCATCTCAGTTCAATCATTCAAAGGCGGCACAGGGAAGAGCACTATCTCAGCCAACCTCGCCGTTACCCTTGCTCAATTGGGGAAGAGAGTGGGAGTAGTTGATCTAGACCTAGAGGGTCCGGGTCTTCACGTTATCTTCGGAGTCGCTGATGCGGATGTCAAAGCGACGATAAACGATGTGCTCCAGCATAAGGCTCCCGTTAACCAGGCTGTTCTCGATCTGACCAGCAGATTGAAGCTGAAAGATGGCTACTTGATCTTCTGTCCAGCGGGACACAAGCTCGACGAGATCCTGTCCATTCTCGACACAGGATTCAACCTCTACACATTCAAGAGAGTCCTCGAAGACCTTGCAAGAGACTACAATCTTGAATATCTGCTCATTGACAGCCATCCGGGCATCGAGAAAGACACACTCCTCTCCATGGCACTCTGCGACTATCTAGTCCTGATCTCAAGAGTAGACCAGCAGGACCTCTTCGGCAGCGGAGTCATGACAGAAGTCGCCGGCCAACTGAGAAAACCAGTAGTCCTCATCCTGAACATGGTACCCAGTTCAGTCAACGAGAAAGAGGCGAGCAAGATCGCGGACAGGCTCGCCGAAATTTTCCACCTCCAGGTCCTGACAGCTCTTCCGTTCAACTCGGATGTTCTGGAGAACCTCAGCAAAGGAGTCTTCGTTCTCGAAAAGCCAAAGGACCCGCTTACAAAGAGATTTACTGAAATAGCAATGAAAATGCTTGAAGCGATCGAGACGGGTCCTCCGGGCGACCCCTTCACAAACCAATCGACGTCTCAACCCGTCGCGTAGGAGCGCCCAGTGTCTCCGCTCTCCTGTCGCAAGAATAAGTTATTTTCAGTATTTCTTGATTGGTAACGGATCTGGTAACGGTGAATGGTAACAATTGGAACAGAGATATGGGCATCGCGCCCCAATTCTTAGATCAGCTAGGGTGTGATTCTGTTACGGTCTCGGGGGAACATTGTAGCCTCGCGAATGTTGTCTCGTCCGGTGATTTTCATTGTCAGCCTTTCTAGTCCTATCGACCATCCCGCGTGGTAGGGTGCTCCATAGCGGAACGCGTCCACATACGATTTGAAATTGTCAGGGTTCAATCCCTTAGCCTTCAATCGATTAATCAACAAGTTCGGCAAATGAATACGCTGGGTCCCGGATGACACTTCCAGCCCGTTGTAAATCATGTCGAAGGCTCTACAGGTCTTCCCATCCGGGTTCGGCATAGCGTAGAACGCCTTCAACTCTAGAGGCCAGTCGACCATGAAGAAAGCATTCTTCCCAACAAGCCCCGCGAGCTTCCGCTCCTGAGTTTTCGAAAAATCCATCCCATACTCTATTTCTTCACCACTCTTCCGAAGCATGTTAACCGCTTCCGAATACTGAATTCGCTTCAACGGCAGACCCAAGAGCTCCAGCTCTTGACCTAGCCGTTTCAACTCCTCACCACAAGCCTCGCGCACAGTCTTGACGCAGTGGTCCATAAATTCCTCCAAGACCTTCATCACGTCCGCATCAGTCGCGAACGACTCTTCGATATCCATCTGTCGCACCTCGTTCAGATGGGTCGGCTGCTCGAACTTCTCAGCCCTGAATATCGGAAGAACGGTGAAGACCTTCTCAAACGATATCGCGCACATCTGCTTGTACAGCTGCGGCGACTGGGCAAGATACGCCTGCTTCTCGAAATACTTCAACGAGAACAACTCTGCACCCCCTTCACTAGCTGAGGCGATGATCACTGGCGGCTGAATCTCCACGTAATGGCATTGAAGAAAGAACTCCCGGAAGGATGCTAGAATCTTCGACTGGATCTTGAAGATCGCATTCGACTCCTCGCTACGAAAATCTAGGACCCGCCAGTTGAGCCTCGTCTCCAATAATGTATTCTGGACCCCGCGCGGGTCCAAGGGGAGAGGGGTCTCAGCTCGGCTCACAACCTCCAGCTCACTTGGAATGACCTCAATCCCCCTCTTCGCAATCTTGCTCGCAACAACCATCCCACGAACGAACAGGACATCCTCCTGGTGTAGACTCGCGATCTCCTTCAAGACCTCAGCCGGCGCCTTCGCCTTAGGAGCAGTCACCTGAACAATACCACTCATATCCCGGAGGAGAAGAAACGAGATTCCTCCTAGGACCCGGACCTCATGAACCCAGCCTGCCAGAACCACCTCCTTGTTCAGGCTCTCTCCGAGCTGAGACGTGAGATGCGTCCTTTTCAGATGGGCAGAAAGAGTCGGCTCGGCCGGGGTTGACATCGGGATTCTTCAGCGCTCTCGGTTAGGTCCAGCTACTTATCCTTAAGTGAACTTTGTCGAACGCTATTCGCATTGGAACCGTTGAATGAGCGGCAGATTCAGGCGTTGAGAAAGGTGTCAGGAATCGCTACATTCAAAATCTTTCTAGACATCAACGATTTCATGTTGGACCTCGCCACAAAGGGCGGGCGAAAGGACGAAATGGAGATGGCGCCTTTCGAGCTTCGTTTTCTGCTGATTGTCTAGGAAACGCGACCTTTTTTTTGGAGACCCTGTGATTTTGATTCTTGCCATAAACGACCCGGGCCAGCTTATAGAGAGACAAAACTGAAAACCTAACAACTCGCGCGGGCTCCTTTTGATCTGCACGGAAGGATATACGAGTATAGCTCGAGCCGTCCGATGGGTACTTTCTATTACCTCTTGGAGGGAAGGTATCAAATAGTCACTTTCGAGAAAACCCGTCGACAAGGAGTTCATCGTACATCGCGTCCCATTTTGTTCTCCCAAGGGACCGCAGTGTTTCTGTTTTCGTTAGAGCGCCGAGGAGGGGCGCGGTGATAGAAATACCCAGCTCGTTGGAGGATGAAGAATAAAATTGAGAACTTGGGCTGTAGCTATACTACTAGCTTTCCTGATACCTGTTGTAGCGGTTACCACAGCAGCCGCGACCAATGCGGACCATGATGACCACCTGAATAGAGGGATGGGCACGATCACGTTCACGCAGGGCGCGACTGTTTCTGGCCCAACGGTTCTGAGCGACCACACAACGATTGTCAAAGTGCATGAGACTCTCAGCTTCACCGGCAGCATGATAGGCACTGCATTGACCATAGAGAGAGATGTCATGCATACGGTGACAGATGATGGCAAGACGATGACTTTCACGACATTCCACGGCCGCGGTAATTTCACTGGCACGCTCGGCAACGACCAAGTCACGCTTCATATCAAATACGAGGGTGTCAAGAACAGCACCTTCGCAAGAGGCAACTTTGTCGTTTCAGGCGATACGAGCCAGAACAGCGACATCCATGGCGAGGGACACTTCCGCGGTACTCTGACCGGCGGCGTCGAGGGCGGTGGCTCTTCGACAGTCGGATACACGATGCACTGGAATGTCTCGACCCATACTGAGGAACCTGAAGCCCGCGATACGGATACAGACACAGACTAGGCCCTGAATTAATCAGGGCCCCATCTTCCCTCTTTTTCCCTGGGGCTCGAAGAAATTGACACCTATAATCATGGCTGTATTAGACGGAGCGAGCGATCGACCCGACGGTGGGCAGAAGACCCCTCTCGAAGCTGCCTCAACCCCAAACCTGGACACGCTCGTCCGAAGAGGAGCTCTTGGTTCAATGTACACGGTCGGAAAGGGAATCGCTCCAGAAAGCGACGCCGGCGTCTTCTCCCTCCTAGGATACGATCCGTTACAGATCCATCTCTCTAGGGGAGTAGTCGAGTCGATCGGGGCGGGAGTCGAGTTTCACGATGGAGATCTAGCTCTCCGCGCAGGCTTCGCAACTGTAGACGGCGACAAGCTCGTCGACCGTAGAGCTGGACGGAACCTGTCGACCGAAGAAGCACGGGAACTAGCCACGGCCGTCAACCACGAAGTCCGGTTGAAGAATGGAACCCGCTTCAACTTCCAGTCGACCGTAGGACACAGGGCAGTAGTGGTCTTCAAAGCCAACTCGGATAAGTTCTCGTCGGAGATCTCTAATTTCGACCCTGCGTACGTCCGAACTGGACAGATTAGTATCGCTCAACCCGGCGCACCACAGTATGACATTCCAAAATGCGGACCCCTCGACGATTCCGCTGAGGCAGTAAGATCCGCTGCGCTAGTAAACGAGTTCGGTTTCAAAACCCGACACGCACTAGACTCTCACCCAGTCAACCTGCAGAGAAGAAAGCAGGGCAAGAAACCCGCCAACTTCGTTCTGATGCGAGACGCTGGAACAACTAGGCCCAAGGTCCAAAGCTTCCGCGAAAAATGGGGCCTGAAGGCCGCGATGATAGCTGATCTTCCAGCAGAGCTAGGAATCGGCAGGCTACTAGGAATGGATGTAAGAGAGATTCTGCCAGGCACATCACTCGAGGATTATCGGAAGAGAGCAGAACTCGTCCTGAGGTTGGCTGGTGAATACCATTTCGTTTACGTCCATCTCAAAGGGCCCGACGAGCCGGGCCATGATGGATTGTATGAGTTGAAGAGGCAGAGGATCGAAGAGATCGACGGGGGATTCTTCTCCCACCTCCGTATGGCTGCCAAGCTTCAGAAAACGGTCCTCTGCGTCACCTGTGACCATTCTACGCCCTGGACGGACAAGGGACACAGCGACGATCCCGTCCCAATATTGGTCGCAGGGGGATCCCTAGAGCCAAATGGGTCCGGGCGATTTACAGAAACAAGTGCTAACTCGGGTCACTTCGACAGACTGGAACGCGGGAGCCTGCTACTCCCACGCTTGAAGCAAATAGCCGCCTAGCTCCAACCGGACCTTCCTCGTTCTTTACATCGTCCTCCCAGATAGATTCATAGAGCATCATAATCAGCCCATTACCTGACTTGAAAGAACCAATTTCCAAGAAGAACCTCGACGGCTACGGCGCACCCATAATTCCATGGGAGAAAGTGCACAAGCGCCTGCAAAAAGGAATCTCTCAGGCTCCGAAAACAGGGGGACCAGATCGACACACAGCCTGGCTAGCGACCGTCAATCCGGATGGCAAACCCCACGTCATGCCAGTGGGAACCCTCTACGTGGACGATGCCTTCTACTTCACCGCCGGCCCAAAGACCCGTAAAGCCGTGAACATTGCCCGCAATCCTAACTGCGTCATAACGATCGCAACACACGACTTCGACCTCGTATTCGAAGGTCCGGCCACGAAGATAGTAGACCCTGCCCAGTTAAAGCGAATCGCTGAAATGTACACGAAGGAGGGGTGGAGCCCGACAGTTGTCAAAGATGGCCTCACAGCCAAGTACAGCGCACCAAGCGCGGGACCGCCACCGTGGCACGTGTATGAATTGAAGCCCGAGACTATCTTCGCCTTAGGCACTTCAGAACCTTACGGGGCCACCCGATGGAACTTCCAGAGCAACTCTCGTCGAAAATAATGGTCAAGCGTCTCTAGACGTTTGCCAGCAACGCTTGCGCCTATTCAGCCCTATGTGTAAGGGCCTGGGACCTGTTCATCTCTCCGGGGAGAAACGTTCCTATTGATGTCGGTTAAATTGTGCGTTGGTCCAAGGCAGAACTGCCAGGCTCCCCCTTTACAGAAAGGAAGTCGACGGCTAACGATGCTTAATTGTACTTGAAGCTGAATCCGCTGAAACTGTGGCCGTTGGTATCGCCGAAGGTCCAAGAATATGTAGTACCGCTTTGGAACGTAGCGCTTGAACAGCCATTGTCACTAAGGCCGAGGCTGATATTAGTAGGCGTATTCGCTGATGCGGAGGTGCCTTGACCGCTCGGGGCCGTACCACTACAGATGGTAGTCGAACCACTGGTAACTGTGAAGCTGTTCATAGTTTCACTTGAACTAACAGTAAATGTGAAGTTGAAATAATTACTACTGTAACCGTATTGGGTGATAGTCATAGTCACGCCACCAGATAACTCCGACCAAGTCCCGCTCTGACAGTTCGACGTGCATCCAGTACTCCCACCATTGTTGCAATTAGTGGTGCAATTGTTATTGTTACTGTTGTTGCCATTGCTGCCTTGAAAGCTGGGGAGAATGACGTACGTGAATGTGACGTAAGTGCCTACACCAGCTCCGACAAACGCTCCGATAGAGACTAGGCTGATGAGAAGAGCAGCAGTTGCCTTCCCCATCCCCTTAACCGCGGGAGTCGCTAGCGCGGGAACTGCGTCGCCTTTCTGAGACATTGCTTGCAAGCAAGGAGAGGCGTCAAATTTGAACCTCGTGTAACCCTCATCTAACTCCGACTAGCCTAGGGAAGTTTTGATCATGATGCACCGTCGCTGCGAGGCCAGGCTCTAAATATCGTCGGTTTAAGTAGAAGTCACGAAGTGACGATGAGTTATGAAGATCAAACTAACAAGTGTATTCGTTAACGATCAGAACAAGGCGCTCGACTTCTATACGAAGACCCTGGGCTTTGTCAAAAAGACGGATATCAGCGCGGGAAAATACCGATGGTTAACAGTCGTTTCCCCGGAAGAGCCTAACGGATCCCAGCTGGTTCTTGAACCGAACGACAACCCAGTCGCCAAGTCCTACCAAGAATCAATCTTCAAACAAGGCATTCGAACGACCATGTTCTTCGTGGACGATATTCAGAAGGAGTATCAAAGGCTGAAGAAGCTTGGAGTAAAGTTTACCATGGAGCCAACAAAGACACCCGGCTCGATCATATCGGTGTTTGACGACACCGTTGGCAACCTAATCCAGATAACACAGCTTGGCTAGTAAAGCCCAATCCGGGACGAGTCACCAAAAACCGCTCCGAAGACGACCTCGAGTAGTTTCTGCACGCTTTACAGTCTATGTTCTTGTCCGTGAATGACCCATGACGGGGTAGTATTGGAACTGGACTACGTCCGGCTTGCTCCAGGCTTCGCAAGAGAAGTACTGGAGGTCTACGAGAACTGGGAGGAAAAGGAGTCCGTCCCGATGAAGGTCAAAGAGTTGATGATGGTGATCGAGATAGAAGTCAACAAGCTATACGATCCCGGCGGCTGGGCACGCATAACCGCGATGCCGAAGCCCCCGAAACTCAAAGACACGAAGCTGGGCTAAGATTCTCTACTTCTCTAGGTTTTCCTTCTTTCGAAACAGAACGATCCTCGTTACGAGATCGTAGGGGATTGGCTGGTCAAGTGGAAACTGTGCCGTGCCTCTGGATGTCTTGTACTTCGATAGCTCTCTCTTGAATGCTGAAATTCCGGAAGATGTTGGAAAGAATCCGATGTGTTTCTTGAACGCCGCGAAATACACTAGGTCGCCGTTTAGTTTGAAAGTGGGAATCTGATAGCTTATTGCCTCTTCAGCTTCAGGCGCCGCTTTCCGAATCGTCCGTCTCATTTTCTCAAGTGTTTTCTGGACGTCGGGAGGAAAGGTCTTGATGTATTCATCTATCGATTCGAAGTGTTTCCTTCCTTGCATTATCTATCCTATCCGTATGCCCAAGATCTGCCCGACCACTGTTCCAATTATGAAGAGGGCGAGGCTCGCAGCCAAAATTATTCCCGCTATCTCAGCGAACTGGCGCATGAAATGCCGCCCCGAGATCACAGTATCGTAGAATGTCATCGCCGCCACCAATACAACCCCGATCACGAGCGAGGTCACCAATGCGCCTGCCATGTTCGCAGTCAGGAAGTAGGGAAGAGCGAGCAGCACAGCCGTAATCATGTACGAAACACCAGTGTAGATAGCTGACCACTTGGCTGATCCTTCGAAGCCCTGTTTGGCCTGCGCATAGGCGGCAGAGGCCATGGCGATGGACGCGGCTAGCCCAGCGATTATTCCAGCAAGTCCGGCCAGCTCGGTTTTTCCGTAGATTCCTAGGGACCCTGCATGAATTCCAGAAATCTCCACAACGGCATCGGCTAGTCCGAGGACTATGAATGACATGTACTTGACCCTGTTTTCTTTGATCTCTCCAATCAGAAGATCCTCCTGACTCTCCTCGCTATCCATCATGGCCTGAAAACGAGCCATGTCGGCGGGAGGAATACTCTCGGCTATCCTCTTGTAGCGCTCGTGAAGCTTACCCTCATGTCTCTCCAACAGTTTCAGAGTGAAAGTCAAGCCGAGGATGAGTCGTAACAGTACGATCACATACATCCGAAGCCTCTTCGCCGAGACCTTCACGTCGGGAGCGTAAGTCTTCCAGAACTCGTAGTGGGTCTGCTCCCCGTTCCCAATGTTCTCGAGAGCCTTCTTGAAGACCGGGTTTCTCTCGCGACGAGCGAGTGCAAGATATACAGAACGGTCCGCATACTCGTCCTGGGCAGATTCTCCGGCTAGCTTGACGAGTTCGGGGTTCAGAGTTTCTTGCAAGAGAGCGACAACTCCTCGAATTCTGGAGTCCTCAGGTCAATATCCTTGCTTTTTCAACTATTGGTCGAGCTCCACGAATACCTCATCATTCTCGACCTTGACATGATACTTCGTAAGCGGTTTCTCTGCGGGAGGATTCACAGCCTCCCCTGTCAACAGGTTGAACCGGGACAGATGAAGTGGGCAAGTGACCTCTTCTCCAATGAGGAATCCGATCGACAGATCAGCCTCTTCATGCGTGCACGTCCCGTCCCAAGCGTGAAGCTTGCCGTCCAAATTCACAATCAGAATCCGTCGACCATCGTGCTCGACTCCCTTCATCGTTCCTGGCGGAAGCTCAGAGAGAGGGCCGACGGGGATGAGCGTTCCCAGACTGTGTTTCCCTACCGGTACTTGTAGTGCCTCTCGAAGAGATCCGCTTCAACGGCCTCCTTCTCAGGCTCCTCTTCAAACTCTGGAAGCTGTTCAGCTTTTGGAGGAATCAAACCACCTCTTCCAGCCCATTTCTCATCAATCAGAAACTGGATCACGGCCCTCACCGACCTGAGAGGTATCCGTTTTACTGCGGGGTGAAGGAATCCGAGGATAACCATCCTCTGAGCCTCGCTGTGAGTCAGACCTCTTGACATCAGATAGAAAATTTGTTCCTCGTCCACCTGGCTCACAGAGCCCGAGTGAGTCGCCTTCACCTCGTTCGTGAAAATCTCAAGCCCAGGGATCGCGTCCGCCCTCGCCTTCTTGCTAAGAATCATCGCGTGCTCCGCCAGATAGGAGTTTGAATTCTTGGCTCCCTCACTGATCCTAATCATTCCCTTGAAAATCGCACGAGCACTATCCCTCAACACGCCGCGAGCCAGAACATGCCCCGTCGTATGCGTTGATTGGTGCGTCAGATCCGTTACAACATCGAACCGCTGCGACTCTGAACCGAACACCACCTCGACATCCTCGGCCGTAGATCC
>Ga0209470_1000843_pt1 | contig 23873 bp, 16 predicted proteins | sample GraSoiAngelo_125_FD_185882 | JGI IMG/M metagenome (GOLD analysis project Ga0209470, IMG submission 185882) | Grasslands soil microbial communities from the Angelo Coastal Reserve, California, USA - 14_0927_05_40cm (SPAdes) (version 2) | ecosystem: Environmental > Terrestrial > Soil > Grasslands ... | reverse complement strand
TCCATCATTTTGCGGTTGGTCTTCGAGAACCAAATGTTGTTCTTGAAGAAATCACAATGGCCGTAAACATGCGCCATGACGAGCTTCTGATCGACCAGGTGGTTGCACTCCAACAAGTACGCGTAGCACGGGTCATTATTAATGACCATTTCGTAAATCTTGTGCAGGCCGTAGGCGTAGCTCTTGTTGAGGCGCTCGTATTCCATGCCGAACTTCCAGTGGGGATACCGGTTCGGGAACCCACCGTAGGCGGCAACCATGTTCATTTCTTCGAAGTCGAGGACCTCGAAAATGGTTTCGTAGAAATCCAGTCCATAGCTGCGCGCGTATTGCTCGATGTCGCGGTTGAGCCGCGCCAGTTCGGGCGTCAGCGTTTGCCTGCCCCTTTGAATGGGTATCGACATTACTTCCCCTTGCCGAGAAAATCCTTGATGGACTGGTAAATGTCTTCCTTGTTCTCGATGCGCGAAAGCACGAGATTATCGATGTCGGTGATATTGTTATCGAGCTCGCGGATGAATTGGCCGCTTCCGTAGGTACTTTCCACCTGGCCGTAACCGAACAGATTGAGCTTCGGGAGAAGGTCCGTTTTCAAGAGATGGATGCATCGATCGGTGTCTCCTCCGGACCAGTTGTCGCCGTCGGAGAAGTGGAAAACATAGATGTTCCAGAGCTCCTGCGGATACTCTTCATTGATAATCTTGTTGCACAGCTCGTACGCGGACGAAATAACCGTTCCTCCGCTCTCCCGAGTGTGGAAGAAGGTTTCGCGGTCGACTTCCTGCGCGACGGCATCGTGGATGATGTATCGCGTCACCACGCCGTTGTAATTCGTCTGAATCCACGTATCGATCCAAAAGGACTCGATCCGCACGATCTCTTTTTGCTCATCGCCCATGGATCCCGACACATCCATCATGTAAAGTATCAACGCATTGCTTTCCGGGCGCTGTTTGGTTTTCCAGGAGAGAAAACGTTTGTCTTCATGAATTGGGACAATGTAGGGATTCAACGGATCGTATGTGCCCGCCGTGATCTGGCGCTTCAACGCCTCCTTATAGGTGCGTTTGAAGTGGCGCAGCGATTCCGGTCCGACTTTCGAGATTTGCGAATAGCGGTCGCGTTCGGTCTTTAACTGCGCGCTGCCTTTGGGCTGGATGCGCGGCAGTTCGAGCTCTTCCGCCAGGATCTGCGCCAGTTCCTCCATGGTGAGATCCACTTCCAGGATATGGGCGCCGGGCGCATTTCCGGCTTTGCCGTCGCCGTTTTCATCCACGTCGCCCGGGGCCAGCGGAGTTCCCGGCTCGCCTTCACCCTGGCCGACACCGCCGGTATTGCGGCGGCCGAAGCGGAAGTTAGGCAACTCGATCTGCGGGATCGGAATGCTGACGAAATCCTTCCCCTTCTTACCGATCAGCTCTCCCTGCGAAATGTATCTCTTCAGGTCTTGCTTGATCTTGCCGCGGACGATCTGCCGGAATCGAAGATAATCCTGCTCGATGTTGAGGACCATACCGATCTGAGATTTGAAACTTCAAATTTCGAATTTCAAATTATTCCTTCGCGTCTCCTCGCGCGAAGATGCTTGCCACATAATTCAACACGTCGGTGGCGCAAACGTCGCAATAGCTGTAGTTCTTCTTCAGACGGCTCTTCACGACGTCGATCTTTTCCTGAGTCTCTCTGTCCACAACGTTCGAGACAAGGCTTGTCAGCTTGATCGAATCCTTGCGGTCTTCGAACAACTTCAGCTCGAGCGCCTTGTACAGCCGCTCGTTCGTGCGATAGTTGAACTGCCTGCCTTCGATGGCGAGGGCGCCGATATAGTTCATGATCTCGCGCCGGAAATCGTCCTTGCGGCTCTCCGGGATGTCGATCTTTTCTTCGATCGACCGCATCAGGCGCTCATCGGGGTCCTCATCCTGGCCGGTGTACTTGTTCTTCACACGTTCCTTCTGCGTGTACGCCTTGACGTTATCGATATAGTTAGAGCAGAGCCGCGAGATGGCTTCCTCGTCCGCCGAAATAGCGCGCTGGACTTCGTTCTTCACCATGTCCTCGTATTCATGCTTCACGACGGTCAAGAGCTCGCGGAAGTTCTTGCGTTGTTCGTCCGATTTGATGAGCGAATGATGGCGTAGTCCGTTCTCGAGCTCGTTCAACACCATGAACGGATTCACGCAGCCGGCGAACTGCTCATTGACCAGCGCGTTGGAAATCTTGTCCTGAATGTAACGCGGCGAAATGCCATCCATGCCTTCGCGTGCCGCCTCCTTCTGAAGCTCCTTGACTGAATCTTCGGTGTAGCCGGGCAGTGTCTTGCCGTCGTAGAGTTTCAATTTCTGGAGCAGCGTCAGGTTCGCCTTCTTCGGCGTTTCCAGGCGCGTCAAAACCGCCCACATCGCAGCCATCTCGATCGTATGAGGCGCGATGTGTTTTCCACGGATTCTTTGGGCGTTGTAGTCCTTTTCGTAGACCTTGATTTCGTCAGTGAGTTTTGTGATGTAGGGGATATCGATCTTCACGGTGCGGTCGCGCAACGCTTCCATGAACTCATTGTTCTGCAGCTTCCGGTATTCGGGTTCGTTGGTGTGCCCGATGATGACTTCGTCGATATCGGTCTGCGGGAATTTCTTCGGTTTGATCTTATGTTCCTGGCTTGCGCCGAGCAGGTCATACAAGAATGCAACTTCGAGCTTCAGGACTTCGATGAATTCAATGATGCCGCGGTTGGCGACATTGAACTCGCCATCGAAGTTGAACGCGCGAGCATCCGAGTCGGAGCCGTAGATGGCGATCTTGCGATAGTTGATATCGCCGGTCAGTTCCGTCGAGTCCTGATTTTTCTCGTCCTTGGGCTGGAATGTGCCGATGCCGATGCGGTCTTTTTCCGCGAGAACCAGACGGCGCACCTTCACGTGATCCATAACCTTGAACCAATCGCCTTTGTAGCGGCGCAACAGCTCGCGATACATCTGGCGGCACGCCGGGCACAGGTCGCCTTCCACCTGGATCCGAAACTTGGGATCCCTGCTGTTGCGCATGAGTTCATCGATCAGCTTTTCACGCTGGTCGGTCGGGATCAGGTGCAGCGGTTCTTCGCGCATCGGGCAGGGCAACTCGTCGTTCACCATCGCGTAGACTTCCTTCTCGAGATCGTTGGCGATATTCGTCCACGCGAACGAGTACATGGCGCCTTCGGGAATGTGCGAGTATTCTTCGAGGCCTTTCTTGAGCAGCCTCACGATGGTGCTCTTGGCGCTGCCGACCGGGCCGTGAAGTAAGATGACGCGCCGCTCCGTACCGTAGTTGCGGGAGGCGGACTTGAAGATATCCACCAGGTGATTCAGGCTTTGATCGATGCCGTAGACCGCGTCCCGGCCGTTGTGCATCTCGTCACGGAAGAAGCGGTAGCGTGTGATCTTCTTCTTGTGTTCGACATGCTCCTCGATACCGTATGAGAGGATCATGTCGTAAATCCGCTGGAACGCATTCCGCGCCACCCGCGGACTGTCTTGAATCAGCTTCAGATAGTCCTCTAAGGATCCTTCCCAATGCAGTTCTTGATATTCCTGGGCGCTCTGCAGATTTGCGATCGCGCTCAGAATACTGACGGACTCTGCCTGCTCTTGCATATATTCACCTTTTCATCGACCAAAAAACAAAACGATCGGATTAGTGCAGCGGCCGTTTGTCGTTGAAGCCGCGCGCATCGCTGAAGGCTGCGCGTTGTTGCGCTTGCGCTTCGCCGGCCGCCCTACAGTTAGTTCCGATCGCTGGGTTTTCAAACTTCCTGTCTTCGTCGATACTACTATAGATCAACGTCAGACAATTCAGGTCCCAGAACATTGGATGTGTTATTTTGCGAAAGGGAAGCGAGAATGACTTCATGCCGTCCTCATTGCCGCTCATTGCTATCGTCGGACGGCCGAACGTCGGCAAATCCACACTCTTCAATCGTTTGATCGGCCAGCGCCGCTCCATCGTAACGGATGAACCGGGGATCACGCGCGATCGCATCTATGGAACCCTCCATTGGCATGGACGCACCTACGAGGTTGTAGACACCGGCGGTATGATTCCGGGCGAACAAAGCGAGATTCCCGTCCGGATTTTCGAGCAGGCCTGCGTCGCCATGGAAACCGCAGCGCTGATCGTCTTTGTCGTTGATGGCCGGTCAGGCATCACACCTCCCGATCAAGAACTCATCCGGCTTCTACGGCGTACAGGGAAACCGGTTTTTCTGGTTGTCAATAAGATCGATTCGGAGAAGCAGGCTTCCGAAGCCTCGGAGTTCTACCGCCTTGGCGTCGCCCGTGTGTTTCCGATTTCTGCCGAGCACGGTCGCGGCATCACCGAACTATTAGATGAAGTTGCAATTTCAGTGCCAGCGCCAGAAGGAAATGAAGAGGATAGGACAGGTGAGATTCGCGTGGCCATTATCGGCCGGCCAAATGTCGGTAAGTCCACGCTCTTGAACAGGCTTGCCGGCCAGGAGCGCGCGATGGTTTCGCCTGTGGCCGGGACCACTCGAGACTCGGTCGACAGCCTGGTTCAGCGCGGTGACCTCACAATCCGGTTTATCGACACTGCCGGAATCCGGCGAAAAGGCAAAACCGAGCTCAAAGCCGAGAAACTCAGCGTGGTGATGGCACGCCGCCACCTGGAAAGAAGTGACGTAGCCATTTTGATTATCGATGCGACCGAGGGCGTGACCGCCCTGGACGCCCATATCGCCGGATACGCCCATCAGGCCGGCCGTTCCGTCATTATCGCTCTTAATAAATGGGATCTAGTCCAGAAAACCCATCGAGTTACGGCCGACTTCGAGACCAAAATCCGCGAGAAATTGAAGTTCATATCCTTCGCGCCAATCGTCTCTATTTCCGCCAAGACCGGGCAGCGCGTCCAAAAACTATATGCCGCCATTGATGAAGTCTACAAAGCGCGGTTCGTCCGCATCCCGACAAGCGACCTGAACGAATTTCTTCGCGAGGAGGTCCTGAACCGAGGGGGATTGCCCATGGATGTGAAGATCCGTTACATCGCTCAGGTGAAGGTCGATCCGCCGACTTTCGTCCTGTTCTCGAACAAAGTCAGGAAGCTGCACTTCTCCTTTGAGCGCTTTATGGAGAATCGGATCCGCGAGCGGTTCCCATTCCCCGGGACCCCAATTATAATTAAGCAACGCGCGAAGAGCGTCGCGCATCAAACCGGGGATTAGCCCCAAAAGGTGCAAGAATTATGTGTCTTTATGTGCCTCTTTGTGGCCAATTCTTTCGTTGTTTATGCCAACAACTCAAATCCCGAACAAGCTCTTCTTCCGTATCGGAGAAGTCTGCAAGATCGTGGATATAGAGCCTTTCGTCCTCCGGTTTTGGGAAACGGAGTTCCCCAACCTCGCCCCGGAAAAGTCGAAATCCGGGCACCGCGTTTATAAGAGGAAGGACATCGAAATGGTCCTTCGAATCAAGGAACTTCTTTACGAACGGGGATACACGATTGCCGGCGCGCGTAAACAACTGTCCCGCTCACGACCAAAGGAGCAGCGCCAGAAGATTCTGTATCGAATTCGAGAAGAATTGCAGGACATCTTGACTTTGCTCGGGCGGAAAACCTAAATTGAGTGCATCGGGACGTAGCGCAGCCTGGTAGCGCACACGCTTGGGGTGCGTGTGGTCGGAGGTTCAAATCCTCTCGTCCCGACTTCCCCTCTTCTTTTGGGAGAGGGTGGATTCTCCTACGGGACCATCCTGACCTCGGCTATCCCACTGGCTTTCAATGTTCGTTCAAGGGTAGAAATCTCCCCATCCGCCGGATTCTCCACCGCCACTAAAATCTTTCCCTTAGACACCTCTGGATCGTAAACCTTGCAGCGGATTGTCGGCAGTTCCGTCATCACCAGCAAACTCACTACTGTGGTGACAATCGCGCCGAGCATCGTTAGTTCGAACATGATGATGATATTCGGCCACCAGGCGAAGATCGGCATTCCCCCGGTTACCAAAGGCCAGCGAGTTTGCGTGAGATAGGCTAATCCCAGGCCCACCGACAACCCCAGCGCACCGCCTCCTGCGGCGATCCAAAACAGCCAGGTTTGCTTGTACCGGTGGCTGAACTCGTATTCTTCATATGGTTGGGACGCGAGAACCGAGATCGAATCATCCGCTACGCCTGCCCGCCGCAACGATTCGACGGCATGTTGGGCAGAGTCGGGATCGGAATACAAGCCGTAGATCGCTTTCATGGTCTGGCTTTCCACAACTCGCGCTGCTCCTCTTGCTCCTCCGGGGTGAGAACAGGCTGAGCATGGCCTCCTACTTTGAGTTCCCAAATCGAAATAATGGGAACCGCTTTGGCGAACAGCGCATAGAGCAGCGTCATCGCTGCAAATGTGGCGACGGTGATCATGATTTCAACTGGCTGAGGCCGATAGGTTCCCCACGCATAGGGCAGATGCTTTGTTGCAAGTGAAGGCACAATAATCAGGAATCTCTCCAGCCACATACCAACGACAATGAGCGAAGAGGCGATCACCGTGCCCGTTATCGTGCGCAGTCTTCTGATCGCCAGCAAGGGAAAGGGGATGACGAAATTGCAGAATACCATCGTCCAAAACAACGGCGAGTATGCGCCGGTCTGAGTTTCCCAAAACACGGCCATTTCTGCCGAGTTGTTGCCATACCACGTTGTGAGCCGCTCAGCGAATGTAAAGTAGCCCCAAAGCAGGCTCATCATGAGCAACAACTTTCCAAGATTTTGAAAATGGACGGGATGCAAATACTCTTCCAGATGCAAGGCCTTGCGAAGAATTGCCATTGCCAGAATCAGCGCCGCAATTCCGCTGAAGATTGCGCCCGCAACGAAGTACGGGCCGAAGACCGTGGAGTGCCACATCGGCACCGACGACATCGAAAAGTCGAAAGAGACGATCGTGTGGACGGATACCGCAACCGGCACAATGGCAATTGCCATGATCTGCATTGCGGCTTCCAGCCGATGCCACTGCTTTGTCGTGCCTTGCCAGCCGAGGGCAAGGACAGCATAAATTCTCTTCCGCCATCCCATCATCTGATCGCGCAGGAGCGCGAAATCGGGAATAAGCGGGAGCAACAGGAACAGGGTGCTCCCGGTCAGGTATGTCGAAATCGCAAAGAAGTCCCACGCCAGCGGCGATCGCACATTCGGCCAGATTTGCCGCTCGCTCGGATACGGGATGAGCCAGAAGAAAAGCCACGGCCGCCCAAGATGAATGATCGGGAACAGCGCTCCGATCATCAGAGCGAAGACAGTGATGACCTCGGCACACCGCGTTACCGGCCGCCGCCAGGTCGCATTCACGAGCCGCAGGATGGCCGAGATGAGCGTTCCCGCGTGGCTGATGCCGATCCAAAACACGAAATTGGTTATGTAAAACGCCCAAAAGACGGGCCAACGGATTCCGGCTACCGCGAGGCCATTCCAAATTTGATACATCCAGGAACCGACACCTGCAAGAACGATGATGCCCAGGATTGCAATCAGTAGAAAGAACCAGACCGACGTCTGCCGCAATGGCCGCAACAGATCTTCATTGATCTTTCGTTCGGTAGCGAGGTCCATATCAGGACTGGCGCTGGAGGTAAGTGACCTTGGGCAGGGTCCCAAGGTCTTCAAGTAACTTCGTTCCACGCGACGAGCGCGAGAGCCGGGAGACTTCGCTCTCCGGATCGTTCAAATCGCCAAAGACCAAAGCCGATGCCGGACACGACTGTACGCAGGCCGGTTTGATTTCCCCGTCTTTGAGTTCCCGGTTTTCCGCCTTCGCCTGTTCCTTGCCTGCATTGATGCGCTGCACACAAAACGTGCACTTCTCGACAACCCCAACTTCGCGCACCGATACGTCGGGATTGAGGGGAAGTTCCAGCGGCCTGTCCCAAACGGGATTGCCGAAATTGAAGAAGCGGACACTATAAGGACAGGCATTCGCGCAATAACGCGTGCCGATGCATCGGTTGTAGACCTGTGCGTTGAGTCCTTCGTCGGTGTGGTGGCTCGCGTAGGTTGGACAGACGGGCTCACAGGGAGCGGCATCACACTGCTGACACATCACGGGGCGGAACTTCACGCGGACATCGGGAAAATCGCCTTCGTAATACCGCTCCACGCGGATCCACGCGATCGCGCGGCCCCTTGCGGATTGTTCCGGTCCGGCAATGCGGATATTGTTTTCCGTCCGGCATGCGGTAACGCAGGCTTCACAACCCGTGCACCGGTCCAGATCCACTGCCATTCCCCATCGATGTGTCATACCGTCTTACCTGTGCGGTTTCTCCGGCGGATACTCCCGCAGCGATCCCGCAAACAAAACCAGACTTCCATCCGCGTCTGCCACTCGATTAATCTTCACCCGTGTTGCTGCCCATGCCAACGCGCCGGTTTCGGACTCTGCGATAGGCGCCAGGATGCTGATCGGATTCGCGCCGCGCCCCGTGGCATACCGCGTAAAGTTTTCGTGACCTTGGCCGGCGGGCATCGCAACAACGTCCGGAGCAATTCCCGGCGATGGAAACGCCGGAACCCGGATCGTCCCCTGCCGCGAAGTGATTTCGACCCAATCTCCCTGCCGGATCCCAAGCCTGTTCGCCGTCTGCATATTGATCTCCACCCAACTGCTCCATATGGCGCTCGACATCGGATCCGGCAGTTCCTGCAGCAGGGGTAAGTGCGCAAGCGATCCATCCAGCAGCGCCTGAGACGGATACGGCAAAAAGTGAAACGCGTACTCGTTCGCATCGCCATCAAACTGTGGTTCCACGAACTTCCGCGCCTCTCCCCGCGAAGCGCGAGCCCGATAGGGCGAAGCCTCAATAGAAGCAGAGGCCGCGGGTGAGGGTCCCGCTTTCACCATCTCTTCAAATGTTTTCCAAGGCAGTTCGAGTGGTTTCTTCAGTCGCCGGCCAACATCGAGAATTACATCACCCGTCGCCCGCGTCTCGTGCAACGGCTGCATGACCGGCCCCGCCGTACTCACGACCGCCGTCTTCGCCCCCGACTCCGGCATCGAATGAACCCACGACTCCAAAAACGAGTGATCCGGCAGGATCACATCCGCGAGCGCACTCGTCTCATCAATGAAATTCCCAAAGCTGACGATGTAGGGAACCTGCATCAGCGTTTCCCGTACCTTCCACGCCGGCGGCGCCGCATACACCGGATTTGGGCCGTCAAGCATCAGCACCTGCGCATCGCGCACTTCTTGCTGTAGCGGCGGTCGTTCATTCGGGCTGCGCGCTGTCGCGCTTGCGCTTCGCGGACCGCCGGCGATCTCCTCCAGCGCACCTCCTTGCATGAAGAACACCCCACCCAGCATGCCCACGCTTCCCACCAGCGCATTCAACGCATTCACCGCGAGGGCATTGAACAACCCATTTGTCTGGGCGAGCGCCGCCCCCGCAATCATCGCCACCGCAGGCCTTTGCTCCACAAATTCCTTCGCCAGACGCTCGACCCTCGCCGCCGAAACTCCCGTCCGCTTGCTGACTTCCTGCGGGGCGTACTCTGCCAGTCCCGCCGGCCAGCCATCGATCAGCATTCCCGCGGGACCGGCATCAGCCGCTTTCCGTGCCCCCGACTTGATGATGACCTGCGCGATGCCAAGCGCAAGAACTCCTTCCATTCCGGGCTTCACCGCCACCCATTCGTCGGCATTCGCTCCCGTCTGCGACATCCGGTATTCCACCTGGACAAACTTCCCCCGGCTGCCCGGTTTTCCCTGACGCATCTGGCCATATCCAATGTTTTGCGCCACCGGCGAATTCCATGTGCCCAGAAAGTCAGCGCCGAATGAAACCACATATCTCGATTCGGCAAGATCAAATGTCGGAAGCTGATGGATCCCAAAGCTGAGCGCGTTCGCGCGCCTCAGGACATCATCATTGAAGAACTCGAAGGTTTGAGGGGCCGGGGCGCCAAAGCCGGCGGCGAACTGCTTGATCAATTCCGTGCGAGCGCCGCGCTGCGGCCGCAGCAATATCGCGAGTTTCTTCTGGTCATTCGCCGCCTCGAGAGCATCGAGTTTCGAAACCAGTTCGCCCAGCGCCTGATCCCAGGGAATTTCTTCGAACTTACCCTCACCACGTGCGCCCGCGCGTTTGAGCGGGTGCCCGACGCGATCCGGGTGATACGTGATCTCGGCCGCCGCCTGTCCACGCGTGCAAAGTTTTCCGCGGTTGATCGGATGATCGGGATTGCCTTCCAGCTTTTTCGCCAGGCCCATTCTGGTGAGGCCCAGTTGTCCGTCGCGCAGGACCTCCACCTCACTGTCCATGACGCGTGCGATCAACCCGCAGCCCGCCGGACAGAGAGGACAAATGCTGGGCCTCCATACCGCGGTGCCCGGCACGATCCGGTCTTCGGGAATGAAACGAATGAGGTGATATTCGGGATTGCCGCAGCTGGCGAGCGTCGCGCTGGATCCGGTGAGGCCGGAGATTTTGATAAACTGGCGCCGATCCATATCTTCTAATGTCGGGCCCACCGGCCCGGCTATTGTCTTATACCGTCTTCTCTTGAGGCTGCGCGCTATCGCGCTTGCGCTCCGCGCGACGGCCTCTTTGACCGGCCATCGGGCCGGTCCCCCCACATCCGTCAGTAGTGGCACGTCAGGCAGTCGATGGACGCCGCCTTTTGCTTGTGGCAGTCGATGCAAAAGCCCATGGTGTGGTTGACGGCCGGCTCGGCGACGGTCATCTGCGTGAGATCGCCATGACAGGTCGAGCACTCGACTTTCGCCCGAATGTGCGGGGCATGATTGAACCGGACGTGAGATTCTCTAAGGAACCCGTAAACGCGTTGCCAGGCGAGGTCTTCTCCACGCTTTGCATGATCGCGCAGCGCCTGGATTCTCGGATCGCCGGCGTCGCCAATGTCCGCATGACAACTCATACAGACATTGATGCTTGGAATTCCCGCGCGCACCCCCTTGCTCACACCGGTATGGCAGGTGTCGCAATAGACGCCGATATCATCGGTATGGATCTTATGAGGGAAGTCGATCGGCTGCTGCGCCTTCGGCCTGATGTTTAGATAGTCCCTGGCCGAATCTCCGAAGGTCGCGTGCGCAGTGGTGAAAACCGGAGAACTCCATCGTCTGGCGACGTACGGATCCACAGCTCGCTGTGCATACGCCGGCACTCTGGGCTGCTGCACACAACCGAAAGCGATACCGATCGTTGCCAGCATCGCCAACACACGATTCCGTGCATATCTATCGCTGAGACTTATCTCCACTGCTCACAATAAAATCCGCTCGATATTACAGTCCAATTCGCCGCTGTTCTGTCGTATTCACGCGAACATCACGCGTCCCCATAGAACTCGAAATTATCACACGCGTCAACCACAGGCAACGAAAGGCCGCCGCCCTTCAACGAGAAGACGGCATTCTTTCGCTGATGGGTCTGCGCTTCATCAAGCAAATGCGTTTGTTCGACGAGGGCCTTACCTTTCCCACCCCGTAGACGAGAAGCGGAACGGAACACTCCGATCTTTCACCGGCGTCCAGCCTTCGGTAAACCTGGAACCTGGGCGTGGAATAGCGCGCTCTGTAACAGCACCCAGGGCGGGATTTGGTCGCACGCGTGGAAACGGCATTTCCCGATGAGGAAAAGCCAAATCCACGCGTGGAAATGGCGTTTCCAGATCTGGAAATGCAAAATCCAAATGAGGAAACGGCATTTCCCGATGAGGAGAAGCCAAATCCACGCGTGGAAATGGCATTTCCAGATCTGGAAACGCAAAATCCAAATGAGGAAACGGCATTTCCCGATGAGGAGAAGCCAAATCCACGCGTGGAAATGGCGTTTCCAGATCTGGAAACGCAAAATCCAAATGAGGAAACGGCATTTCCCGATGAGGAGAAGCCAAATCCACGCGTGGAAATGGCATTTCCAGATCTGGAAACGCAAAATCCAAATGAGGAAACGGCATTTCCCGATGAGGAGAAGCCAAATCCACGCGTGGAAATGGCGTTTCCAGATCTGGAAACGCAAAATCCAAATGAGGAAACGGCATTTCCCGATGAGGAGAAGCCAAATCCACGCGTGGAAATGGCATTTCCAGATCTGGAAACGCAAAATCCAAATGAGGAAACGGCATTTCCCGATGAGGAGAAGCCAAATCCACGCGTGGAAATGGCGTTTCCAGATCTGGAAACGCAAAATCCAAATGAGGAAACGGCATTTCCCGATGAGGAGAAGCCAAATCCACGCGTGGAAATGGCATTTCCAGATCTGGAAACGCAAAATCCAAATGAGGAAACGGCATTTCCCGATGAGGAGAAGCCAAATCCACGCGTGGAAATGGCGTTTCCAGATCTGGAAAACCGAATCCCCGATAATGGGCGTCTGGATCGCAGCACATTGAATCGAGCTCCGGGAAGGTTCCAGCGTAACATTTCGGCGGGGAACGTCGGAATCGATCAGGGCGAGCGACAGCATCAGAATTGTCCTGGATCAACCGGATCGGCTTCTGAACTGAGGCCCAAGGAAAAGTGAACGCGCCGACCGCCCGGCGTTCTTTGCCGGGCGGTCCTCTCTGAATTTCAGTGCATGCAACAAATGAAACCCTGGGCCATGGAATAGCGCCTTCCGTAAACACGCCGAGGATCACGCGCTTCAACGAGAAGATCGCATTTTCTCTAAGATGATTGCGCCTTCCTTCGACACGATGGCATTTTCTTGAAGGATGTTGCCTGCTTTTACCGAAAAGATCACATGTTCTCGAAAAGAGTGTGTCACGCGTTTATTAACTGGGTCGACATGAATAACTTCCGGGGCACGAATGCTCGGATCAAACCTTAGCCTTTGAGTTCAGCGATCATCCGATCCTCGCGCTGCAAGTACAGCATGCCCGATCCGGTTCCGACTCCGTTTGTCGAAGGCGAACCGCTAAATCGTTGGAATTGGGAAATCGATCACTGACGAAAACGATCAGATCGAGAGTCCCCGAATCTTAGCCATGCTAAAATAATTTGGTTTTGCCTCGGGGCGTGGCTCAGCCTGGCTAGAGCACCTGGTTCGGGACCAGGGGGTCGGAGGTTCAAATCCTCTCGCCCCGATTTTTGGATTCAGTAGATACAGGCCGTTTCGGAATACCTGAAAAACGGGCTGATCCTGTAGGTACCTACGCTCTCGCTCAACGTCTCTCCAAGGAATCACGCAGCCAGCCCACGAGGGCCGACTTTGGACAGCTGGACCGGAATTGTCCCAGGCTCGCATGAAAATCACAAAATCGTCCTGATCGGGTTCCCCAAGCAGTTTCCATGATGATGCGTGAAGAATTGAGCAACGTTTATGCGGAAACATTCCACGACATCAAATAAAGGAAGTATGGCAAAAGTTATTTCCGAGAGAGACACGCCATCGAAGTTGACTGGAGCAGCGGCCGCCGCTGCCTTTGATTCCTCGGTACAGGATCACCTCTTCATAAGCTATGCATGGGAGAACTGCGCTCTTCCGGATTGGCTAGTGCGCCAATTGACTCTGCGCGGATATCGCGTTTGGTGTGATCGGTTCGAAATGCTCGGAGGTGAATCATTTCCCAAAACCATAGATGGAGTTATCAAAACTCGCAGCTTTCGGTTAATTGCCCTTCTTTCACGTCACTCGCTGGACAAAGCCAATCCGCGCAAGGAACGAACTCTTGCATTGAATCTAGGACGACAGTGGGAAATCGACTTCATGATTCCGCTGAATGTGGATGGTCTCAAGGCTTCGGAACTGCCGTGGGACTACTCGGATCTTACGTACATTCCATTTAAGGATTGGGCGGCCGGCCTTGAACAACTCCTGAGAGTTCTCGCGAAGGCGGGGGCTCCCCGACCGCTTACCGAGGCGCAGGGGCGCGCATTCGTACGTGAAACGTATCTCCCACAGCATGTGATCCTGAGGCGGGACTCCTGGAAATCTCGAGGACAGAGTGTCCCTTGTATAAGGCCAGGGCGGCTTCAATGATCGTGGGGGTAGGGCAGTAGCGCCCCTTTTCCCATTCAATAGGATCGATGTTTGATTCACCGTGAGCCAGCGTCAGGACTCTCTCAATGACAGGGCCGATGGAGTCAACGCTGCAGAGAATGGGGGAGAGAAGCCGGTCGTTGTTGGCATTCTGAAAATGGGCGGTGAGGTTTGTTCCGATCTGCTCGCGCACAGAATCGGGGCAATCAAACGAGCGTGACTGGCCTCGTGAAAATTCTTGAGATCGAGGGCGTAGTCCCAAACTTGATCGATGCCGGCTGACGTGAATTCCTTTTCGCCGATCTTGAATTCAATGATGACAATCGCCGCCCTGACGATGAGCAAAACATCGATCCGTTTTCCCATTCGTGGAATCGCATATTCAAAGTAGATCTGTCCTTCATAGGTTGATGTCACTTCTTTAAGGATCCGAATCTCTTCCATCCACGCGTTCCGCTGCGTGTGTTCCAGCGTGATGGAACTATTTTCGGCTAGGGTTCCAAGGATTTGCTCAAACGTCGAACCGCGGAAATCAGCGATGGAAGCAGAGTAGAACGCCCGTTTTAGTGAGACACCCCGGCGACCATCATGTTCCCTCGCGTTGGCTATAAGTTCCGGATTCGGTGGACCAATGCTTTGCTCAGGCATGCTGAATCGGCCAGCGATTTCACCGAGGCCGTAACGGCGGCCTAGGCGACCTTCCGAGTCTTTATCGTATCCGGAGAAGAGAAAAACTTTTAAATCGAATTGCTCATCCGCGCAGGCGGTTTTCTTGAAGCTGAGAATAATTATTTCTGCCGCCAGGAAACTCGTGGGGAATGCGGAAATGACCGTGTCCCCCCTGGGGAAATTTGTTTGCGTCGTGGAGATTGTCGTTTCCACGATGGACATCATTGCCTCGTGTATATCAATGATCGAATCCACTCCGGAAATGATCGGATCCGGTCCAGCAATGATCATGTACAGACCATCAATAAACACGATGCGTTCGGAAATGATCGCCTTCCTCTTGGACATCCTTATTTGCAAAACGGAGATAATCGTCTTGGCCTTGCAAATAATCGTTTCCGGTACAGAAATAGTTATTTCCCGAGAGCCGTCTGGAACTCGCTGATTCGCTGGGGTTTGATGATCGCCGGAAATAACCGTCTCTGTTGCGGAAATGATTATTTGCACCTCGGACGCGATTATTTGTGAACCGAAGATGATCGGGGGTGTCTCATCGATAATCGTGTGCGGCAGGGAAATGGTTCTTTGCAGCATGACAATGATCGCGGACGCTGCACAAATAATCGTTCCCGAGGTGGAAAAGACCGAGTCGTTGACCGAGTTGATCGCCGAGGAAATGGAAATACTTGTTTCGCCATCGTCAACGATCGCCGATGACATGGAGATGATCGTCAAGGAAACGCAGTTGATCGGAACAACGGTTCTGTCAAAAGGGAAGACGGGAATGGAGGCAGCCGCAGGTGTGTCTGATGGGAAGCAATCAGCGTGTTTGGTTTGTCGTCTTCCCTCTCATGCCGGCCTATCGAGCATGCGCCGTTCCATTTCTAACCCGATAGGCTCTCTTGAGTTTTCAACGGCTTAGCTGACGCAGCCGATGCCGACCTCGCAGGGTCACGTTTTCCACAACGCGATAAGCCGACGTCCACGATCCACCTGACTATGCATGCCTGGAGCGAGACCGGGAGCACCAGGTGAACAACGACCGGTTCTGATGATAAGGCTTTGCCAAAGAAGACGTTTCATGCCACTAGGCAGCACTACGTGCCGAGAATCCAGGTTCACTGCCAAGCGTCTGCTGGTGTATTTTGAGTAGGCATAATTCAAATCCTAAAAACATAAGGACCAATAAGGAGGAATCCTTAGTAATGCGGGAACGAACACACTTGGCGTGGATGATGTTTTGGCTTGTTCCGATGATTGCCGGAGTAAGCATCGCGCGGGCCCAGCAGAATTTGATCCCCGTAAAAGTGGAATTGGTAACCCGGGCCGTCAGCAAGACACCGGTTCTGCTCGCCTACGACCGCGGGATTTACAAGAAATACGGTTTGGATGTCCAGCTATGGATGCCTCCGGGAGAGTTTCCAGGAGCGATCGAGATGGGCGGACAACGTATGGACAACCCCGACTTCAGCGTCGACGGCGGCGTTCCGATGGTCAGCGCGATCCTCGCCAATCGCGGCCCCAAGCGGCTGCAGATTGCGACTACCGATTGTGAGGTCCGCTTCAGCATCGTCGGAAAAAAGGGAATGAAAAGTCTGGAGGAGATCAAGGGCAAGAGGCTGGGAATCTCCAACGACGGCGCCATGACGGGCTTCATCTACCGTGCCCTGGGCAAGCGCATGGGCTGGACGCCGGGAAAGGACTTCATCGTCGTGGAGCGCGCGCAACGGCTTGACGATTTGAAAGCAAACAAGGCCGATGCATTCATTGCCGACGACCGCTACATGGCACTGGCAAAAGCAGAAGGCTACCCGGTGCTGGCAGACACATCCGCGTGGAAGCAGCCCATCGCCGGAAACGGCGTCCGAGTGGAATGGAACTGGATCAAGGACCCAAAAAATCGCGACATCGCGATGCGCTTCCTCAAGGCTACCTTCGAGGGCATGGCGATCTATTACAACAACCGCGAAGACACTTTGCGAGTGCTGGCAAAGTATCACGGCATGACCGACCGCAAGGTGGCGAATTCCGTCTATGAAGAAGGCCTGAAGATGTCACGCGAGATGTTTCCTTGCGTTCAAGGCTTCAAGGATATGTTCACCATCGGATATCCGGCCGAGATCCAAAAATACAAGGCCACTGACTTTTACGAAGAAAGCTTCGTCGCGGAACTGAAAAAGAACGGGTTCATTGACAACGTTTTCAGGACGGTGAAATAGGATCCGGAGAGAGAGTAAATGTTCCCTGGAAACCCGGAAGCCGTGCAGTTCGCATTCGCAACAAAAGCACAAAAATCATGCGGCTTTTTAATTGCGCTCGTGTGCCTGATTGCACTGGGGCCGAAGTCGCTTCGGGGCCAAAGCCAGGCCATGGTCATTGAAGGTGGAACGCTGATTGACGGCAGCGGCGGTGCTCCGGTGAAAAATTCGGTCGTTGTCATCGAGGGAAACCGGATCAAAGCGGCAGGCCCGAAAGGAAGCGTCGCCGTTCCGCCGCAGGCGAAGGTCATCAAGGCGGATGGGATGACCATCATGCCTGGGTTGATTGACGCTCACATACACTCGCTCGATTTCTTCCCGCCTCTCTTTCTCCACTACGGCATAACAACCGTCTGTGATACAGCCAATCCCACCCAGTGGGTGATGGCACAGCGCGACGCGCTAAAAGCGGGAAAGATTAAAGGCCCACGGATGTTCGTCACCGGCGAAGTGATTGACGGGCCGGACAGCAGCGCCGACCGGCGCGATGAATACCGGACCCACGTGAATACCCCGGAACAAGCCCGCACCGTTGCGCGGAAGCTGTTGCGGGAAGGAGTGGATGCAATCAAGGTCTACCAGAATCTGACTCCCGAGCTGCTGCAGCCGCTCGTGGAGGAGGCACACAAGGCCGGGACGGAAGCTGTAGGCCATTCGCACGATGCAAACGAAGCAATCGGCGCCGGATTGAAGTTTATCGAGCACTTCACGCCGATTGCCCACGCGACTATATCCGATCCAGCCAAGTTAAAGGCAATGGATGAGGGAAGGCTCCGTACCCCGGAAGCAGATATGGACCCCAAGCTGTACGGCCCCTTGATCCAGTCGATGCTGAAGAATGGCGTGTACCTGAATCCTACGCTCACGCGGAGTTGGATCTCAATCATGCCCAAAAAGCTGGAGTGGTACAAGCAGTCGGCGGCACTTCTCGAAGACCCGGCGTATCGCTTCATCCCAGTTGCACGGCGGGAGGCCTGGCTGCGCACCGCGAACGGCAGCGACAGTCCGAGGAACCCGGCCGACGAGCAGCGCATGAAGGAAGGGCTGCGGAAAGTCGAGGAGTTTACCCGGATGTATGCGCAGGCTGGCGGAAGGATTATCAGCGGGCCGGATTCGGGGCCAAGCTCCGGTCCCGCAAATATGGCCGGCCTCGCCATCCACGTTGAGATGGAAGCGCTGGTGGACGCGGGCCTCACGCCTATGCAGGCAATTCTCAGCTCCACCCGATGGTCAGCAGAGCTGCTCCATAAGGACAAGGACTTGGGAACCGTGACGCCGGGCAAAATTGCGGACGTGATCTTGATCGCGGGCGATCCTCTCGCGGATATCCGCGCCACGAGGAACCTTCACACGGTAATCATGGATGGCAAGATTCTCGACACGACGCTCAGTCCGAATTTCCGGAACCCGATCCCCCGCCCGGTAGCCGAATATCCAATGGATGACAGGAGCCCGGAGCTGGAGACGCTCACACCGGAAATCGTGCGAGAAGGCGATGCCCGCGCCGAGATTGAAGTGACAGGGGCAAAATTTAGTCCCCAATCGGTAATCCGCTTCGACACCACCGACCTGCCGACGAAGTTCATCAGCGAATCAAGGCTGACAGCAACGCTGAAGGGATCCCTGCTGAAGAGTCCGGGCACCTACGCAATCACCGTCACCAACCCCGGACCGTCAGGAGGAGTTTCGAAGAAGTTGTACCTGATTATCAATTTCAAGAAATGACGTAGGAAGCAGAGCCATTGCCAAGCTTCGCCACACTTAAAAGTATTTCTCATTGAAACGAAGGCTGCCCAAAGGAACGACCCTCTTCTGGTGTCGCCCCTCGAACCGCGGTATATATTTATGGTTCGCGGAGCTTGACCGCCTTCGAGCGAAACCGTTGATGAAGAAGGGAAGCCGGCGGCAACCCAAAACGCCACGACGCGAGATCTTTGATTGACATATCTCCTCGACACTAATGCTTGCATTGCACTGATCAACGGCAAGCCGACTAAAGTCCGGGCTCGGTTCCAGAGGGCCATCGCTGCCGGCGCGGTGGTGAATGTATCGACCGTCGTGGCCTTCGAACTCTGGTACGGCGTTGAAAAGAGTGAACAAAGGGAAGCTAATACGGCCCGATTAGGGACTTTCTTCGCTGGTCCCATCACCTTAATGTCGTTTGAAGAAGAGGACGCCAAAATCGCGGGAAAGTTAAGGGCCGATCTCGAGAAGGTTGGTAGCCCTATCGGAGCTTATGATCTCTTGATCGCCGGTCAGGGCATGCGTCATAAGTTCACTGTGGTGACGGCGAACGGTAAAGAGTTCGCCCGCGTGAAAGCCTTACTTTGGAAAGATTGGGCAAAGCCTTAACGTGATACTGGACCTGGAAGATCCGACACAGGGCATTGCACAACAAAATGGCAACCTTGCCACAAAAGGCACAAAACCGGACTCAAAAGGCACAAACAAATTGTCTTTGTGCCTCTTTGAGTCCTTTCTTGTGCTTTTGGTGTATCGTTCCCGAGTTATTGTGCCCTGCGGTTTCGTCGCGGATTAGTGGCCGGTGGGTGGTGCCACCCCTATTTCTTCGAGCGACGGCAGCCCCAGCAATTTCGCGGGATTCACTTTGTACATCAGGTCGAGCTCTCGCTGAGTGACGCCATGCGCACGCATCCCTCTGGCCGCCAACACGAGGCAATCGGTAGGGTACACGTTGACAGTCTGGCCGCAGTCTGTCCCCACGATGATGTGCTCGGCTCCAATTCTCTTGACAGTCTCCGCGGCCGCCTTGGACCCAGCGTCGGTCTTATAGATCCCAGATGCGTTCATCTCCATGAAAGCACCCAACTGCACCGCTTGCGCCACTTGCGGGGCATTGGCCGGCGGATGTGTGAGCAGCACCTGCAGACCGTGCTTGCGCCCCTCCCGAGCCAACAGCAGGTGTTCTTCAGCGGTTGCGTGGCCTGTCGCGAGAACCAACCGGCCGTTGCTGTCCACAGTCCTGATCTTGGCGAGGACAGTGATGAGGTATTTCACCTCGGGCAACAGTTCCCCGTTCCTGGCTGTCGCGACGCACTGCGAAGATCCAGGCGGCATCAGGAGCATCCACGGCCGATTTTGAGCCAGATTTTGCGGGTCCATGTTAGGGGAACCGTTGCCGCACGAGTCTCGCGTCGGCATCTCGAGGATGCGTCCCCATCCGCCTTTGATCTGCGAAAAGTGCTCCACCGCAGCCACATTGATTCCGCCTGTCGAGAAGTTCAGGGCCATGCGGCCGAACATCTCAAAACCCGGAACCACGTGCTTCCGCACCAGATACGCGACGGCCGCCGCCGTCGGATCTTGATGCGTTTTGAAGACGACGCCACGCATGCCCCGCTGCTTCGCAAGAATCGCAGCGTCGAAGCCGTCAAGGGCCCGGATCTGCCCGCCGGCTCCAGGAGCATCGGGATCGAGATGCTGGTGGACGTCGATCGCGCCGACGAGCGAAGGATCGGTCAGTCCCAGATCGACCGGACCGCGCATTGGATCGATTCTCCAGTCGTCCGGATTGGCGGTTTGACCTTGAGCCGGACCGCCGCCCCTTCCAGCGCCGGCACCTTGGCCCGCGTCAATCCTCGCGAGTCCCAGGACGGTAATCGCCACCAGCGCCGCACAGCCCAACACTCCTCGTTGCCATGTGAAGTTCTTCATCACCTTACCCTCTAGAAGTTTCTGTCATCATCGGTCAAGAAAAGCACCTCAGCAAGGTGTAATTCGGGGTGCGTCCCCGAATTACACCTGAGCGGATCGCACTGCGCGGAAGCAGTCAATTTGTCGCCATCAATCACAACTGTTATGTTGTGACGACGAAGAACCTCGGCCACAGTTTCGCGTGAAATTGTGGCCTCTTGATCGATGGGTACAATTTTAGGAACTTTTTGTTCTTGGGCCATTAGGCAAACGATTTTGCTTATTGCAACGCGATGGAATTGGTAGATACAATGTAATTACGGCGGTGATTGATGAAAGCGCGCCTGGTACAGATTGGGAATTCACGAGGTATTCGGTTACCTAAAACCGTTTTGGCGGAAGCTCAGCTTGATGACGAAGTCGATCTGAAGGCGGAACCAGGTTGCATCGTAATCCGTTCGGCAAAGCGGCCCCGCGCTGGTTGGGCGGAAGCTGCCCAAAAAATGAGACAACGCAACGAAGATCGCCTGATCGATTTTCCGGGATCTACTCGCTTTGATCGCGAGGAGTGGGGATGGCGGTAGGCCGGCCTGTTCGTCGCGGAGACGTATGCCTGATTGAGCTTGACCCAACGCGGGGAAGCGAGATTCGAAAAACGCGTCCCTGCTTGGTTGTGTCGCCCGACGAGTTGAATCAGTATCTTCGTACTCTGATCGTTGTTCCAATGACAACAGCTGGGCACGCCTATCCGTGGCGCATCAGCTGTCGATTTCAAAACCGATCCGGGTTTGTCGCAGTCGATCAACTCCGCACGGTGGATACAGAACGGATTGCGAAGCGACTCGGCCGGATCAGTTCAAATGCGCTCCTTTCCGTGTTGAATATATTGCGGGAGATGTTCTCTGTCTGATGCTGCGCAGACGCGTACCGTGTGCAGGAGCTGGAAGGGAGACGACTGGTTAACATGTCCTTGGTCACTCCCAGCTCACTGATTCTGTAGCCGTCGCTGTTGTTCGTCTCCGGCTCTTTTCTATCCCACCTCGCTTGGTTTCTACATAGGCAATTACCCCAATCTGTCCAAGTGTTTTTTTCGCGCTGCTTACTGGTACCGCCGCATATTCGTCGGGTTTCGCTGTTGGAAATGCTTTCCTGCGGGGATAGATCCAACAGCAGCGCAGGGCACCGTTAGCACTTTCGCGGCACCGTTAGGCACTTTCGCATGGGCACCTTCGGTCACTAACCCTCTTGTGATCTTTGTCCTAGTATGCATTGGCAAGGTAGTTAAGACGGTGGCGGAAACCACCGGATAACCCGATAGATTTGAGGAGATGAAATTGGTACGCCAGCGCGCGGTTTGGCTGGATCATCGCGCGGGGCATGATCAAAGAGGAATATGCCACGAAGGATTGTCACTATCTCGGCGACTTTGGTATCGCTTTTACTTTGTCTGACCCCGCACCTGGCGGCACAGGCGGATAGAACCGCCAACACGTAACGAGACGAGCGGCAATCAATTTCTGGTCACGCTACGGTGACGGGACCCGTGACAGCGACCGCGTTCTAGGGATACATCACCGTATCTAGTTTTATCATCGTTTGCGACCGTCTTTTCCTCACAGAGCGCAACGGTTGCTCAATTGATAAGACTGCCCACCTTGCCATGGCAAAGGAACGCTCGCGAAATCCTCTGACCGGAACTGCCGACGCGGAGAGCTTAAAAAGCAAACAAGGAGGTTTATATGAGAAGAGTTCTTACGGTTTTCGCAATAATTTTGGCTTTCGCGCTTGCGGCGCAAGCTATTGACAACCCGTACAATGGTTACTTCGTCATTGGGGACCCGGCCCTGCTTATCACCAACCCGACGGCTATCTGGAATACCGTGACCCTAACGGGTCCCGGTATCAACAACTACCGTCAGGTCACAATCCCGCCCGACAGCCGCCTCTGGCTAAGGTCAGTATCCTCTACAGGCACCGTAGTCAATGGAGACGCCTTTATTACCGTAGACAGCTGCTGGGGTTTCTACCTGGCAGCCTTCACCATCACCCCTGACGGGCTGTTAGTGCCGGCCGATGTTAGGAGGATGGGCTCAAGTCAAGACTGCCCTGGCGCGGACGGTCCAGACAACGGAAGCGGAGGGAATGGAAATAGCGGTTCTGGTACATCTGGCGGCTCTGGGAGTAATTATAGTGGGCAGGGACAAGGCAGTGGCGCCAACGGAGGCAGTGGCTCAGGGAATAGCGGAGGTTCGTCAGGCCAGAGCTCAGGTGCGTCAGGCCAGGGGAGTGGCTCAGGCGGCGTCGGCAATACTGGTAACAGTTCAGGCACCGGGTCAGGAAGTGGTGGGAATACCTCCGTAGGCCAGGGCTCAGGTTCGTCAGGCCAGGGGAGTGGCGCAGGCGGCGTCGGCAATACCGGTAACGGTTCAGGCTCCGTGTCGGGAAGTGGTGGTAATGGGGGCACCGGGTCAGGAAATGGTGGAGATACCTCCGGTGGTTCTAGCTCCGGTGGCGGCTCAGGCACAGGCGGAACTGGAGGCTCTGGCGGCGGCATTACAGGAGGCGGATCAGGTAGTGGTTCTGGGGACGGGGGCCAGGGAGGCGGAACTTCTTCTGGAGGAGGCTCAGGCTCAGGCGGATCTAACGGGGGCGGCAACGGATCGGGCGGCGGCAACGGAGGTGGCTCCAACGGAGGCGGCGGCAACGGAGGTGGCTCCAACGGAGGCGGCTCCAACGGAGGTGGCTCCAACGGAGGCGGCGGCAACGGAGGTGGCTCCAACGGAGGCGGCTCCAACGGAGGTGGCTCCAACGGAGGCGGCGGCAGCTTCCCAGGCCACTGCACTCTAGTTGTCAGTAAGCTGACCAACCATGGGGGCTATGCGCCCATGGTGGAGAACGAACATGACTAAATTCCGGGCTCCGGCCAAGGCAACGGTGGCGGAAGCGGCCATGACACCGATCACGGTAACAGTGACCACGGCCGGCAGCCCGGAACCGGCAACGACGGACAAGGCCAGGGGCAGGATCACGGCAACCCGCCCGCACAAAATCCCGGCAACGGCGGCGACAAATGAGAATAGGTGCCGCGTAAATTCGGGTGGCGAAAATCAGATGAATCGAACAGTCAGTGATGCCGGGGCTTGGCCTTCAATTACAGCTCTTAAGCCAGCCCCGGCCAGAGGGATTTTATTGTCCTGGTCCGCGATAACTGATTTGCAATTCAGAGAAATAATGGCACTTTTAGCCATAACCAGTTTGACTGGGAAAACACGTGGGCACTAGACATAGGTATATCGTA
>Ga0209470_1000839_pt1 | contig 23925 bp, 22 predicted proteins | sample GraSoiAngelo_125_FD_185882 | JGI IMG/M metagenome (GOLD analysis project Ga0209470, IMG submission 185882) | Grasslands soil microbial communities from the Angelo Coastal Reserve, California, USA - 14_0927_05_40cm (SPAdes) (version 2) | ecosystem: Environmental > Terrestrial > Soil > Grasslands ... | reverse complement strand
GCGTGTTGCCGAAAACACAACGGCGGCAATTTCGATCCGCGGTTTCGGCTGAAGTTGGTGGATCGCGTTGTCCCCAACGCGATGAGGTAGGGGCCGTTGCCCCCAACGGCCCGCGGGCGATTGGGGGCAATCGCCCCTACCAACTTGTTATGTCGAGCGAAGTCGAGACATCTCTAGATGTTTCCGTGCTAACTAGCGCATTAAAACGCAAATAGTCAGAGATTCCTCGACTCCGCTCGGAATGACAGCGGCAGCTAATTAGCTTTGGTTCTGTCTCGCGATGGAAAATATCTCGTTTGTTGTCTCTGAGCGTCACGGAATAAACGATACATTCCTTTGACCTCCACGGTTCGCTCATCAGCGGCACGTTCACATAAATAAAATTCAGCCAAAGCCCGCCCCGAAGCGCAACCGAACCACTGCAACTGCCGCTGCATACAACTCTCACCGATTTCAGTGCCTGCGTGGTTCGGAGATATGGCTGGAGTTTGTCCCAACGTGGGGACAGGAAGGGCTTATCGAGCAGGTCGCTGCAAACAGCTTCAAGTTTTTTCACGTCGATCGAGTTTGAGCGGTCGTCAGCCGACGCGACGTGCTGAGCAAGATTCAGCAGTATCGACAGCGCAATAATTGCGGAATTAGATTTCATCCTCACTCTTCTCCCCCTTGGCCGCTTTTTGTCCTCGTAGTTTCGCCTGGATGAACATGTCGATCTTGCCGTCCATCACTTCCTGGACGTTGCTCGTTTCGGCGCCGGTGCGGTGGTCTTTCACCATTTGATATGGCTGAAAAACGTAGGAGCGAATCTGATTGCCCCACGCGATCTCGCCTTTCTCGCCGTACTGCCGATCGATCTCGGCGCGTTTCTTGTCCTGCTCGATCTGATAAAGTTTCGCCTTTAACATTTTGAGCGCGAGCTCGCGGTTGCGGCCCTGACTGCGTTCCGCCTGACAGGCGACCACGATCCCGGTCGGCTTGTGCACAATACGGACGGCGGTTTCCACTTTGTTCACGTTTTGTCCGCCTTTGCCGCCGCTGCGGAAAGTGTCGATCTCGAGATCGGCTGGATTGACTTCGATCGGCGCGGTATCGGCGATCTCAGGAACAACATCGACACTCGCGAACGAAGTGTGCCGGCGTTTGTTCGCGTCGAACGGCGAAATCCGAACGAGGCGATGGACGCCGCGCTCGGTTTGAAGATAGCCGTAGGCATATTCGCCGCTGACCAGCAGCGTGACCGATTTGATTCCGACTTCTTCGCCGGTTTGAACATCGACAATCTGCGATTTTAAACCGCTCCTCTCGATCCAGCGCTGATACATGCGCAAAAGCATGTCGGCCCAGTCGCACGATTCGGTGCCGCCGGCGCCGGAGTGAATTGTTATGAACGCGTTAGAGCGATCGCTTTCGCCAGAGAGAAACTGGCGCAGCTCGAACTCTTCGAGCTTGTGCATGAGACGATCGTGTTCCGATAAAACTTCGCGATCGGCCTGCGCTCGGTGCGATTCGTTCTTCTCTTCCGACGCGAGCTGATGCAGCGCGTCGAAGTCTTCGATCTCGCGTTCCAGTTCGTGAAACGGATTGATCAGCGAGCGAAGCCGCGAGACTTCATCGACATCGCCTTGGGCGCGCTCGCGGTTGTTCCAAAAATCGGGGGCGGCCATCCGCGCTTCGAGCGCGGTCAGTTTTTCCTGGAGTTTGAGCAGGTCAAAGAAACCTCCGCAGCTCGCGCACACGCGACTTCAAATCTTCGGCGTCAACGGTAGTTTCTATTGGCATAATCGGAAGATAAGCGTCTCGCTTATCGTGGCAACCAAGCGTCTCGCTTGTTGTTTGCAAGGTCGACATCGTCCCGCATGCGATTAAGAAAATACTCGACCGCCAATCACGCGAATCACACGAATGCAGAACAGAAATATGTTTGTTCGCGTTAACTAGCGTGATTCGCGGGGCCATGCCCGGATGAGTATTACCTCCGCGCTGATTCTTTGCGCTTGTCCGCTTGGGCCGCAGCCGATTCGACTCGGAAAATCGTTTCGCCTTCCTTCATCAAATCGAGCCGGTCGCGCGCGATCGTTTCCAAATACGCCGGATCGGTCTTGAGCAGATTCACTTCACGGGTTTGGCGGGAAAGCAATACCTGCTGCTCATCGCGTCGGGCTTGAAGATTATCGATCTCGGCGTGGCCGATCTTCAATTTCTTGTAAGGCGGGACAAACATGCTCACGATCACGAGCCAGACCGCGAGCAACAACAAGAGAAGGAGGACCCGGTTCCATCGTTGCCAGACGGTAGCTTCGCGACGCGCGCGGAAATCGCCGTAACTCTGATCCACTTCAGCGGATATTACCGCCGTAAATCGCTTTGTCACCAAGTTCTTCGGCGATTCGAAGCAGCTGATTGTATTTCGCGACTCGATCGGTCCGGCAAAGCGACCCGGTTTTAATTTGGCCGGCGTTGGTGGCGACCGCGACGTCGGCAATGGTTGTGTCTTCGGTTTCGCCGGAACGATGACTGATCACCGAAGTGTAATTATTTTTCTTGGCGAGGTCGATCGTGGCCAACGTTTCAGTGAGCGTGCCGATCTGATTGACCTTGATTAAAATTGAATTGGCGACGTGTTCGGCGATCCCTTTTTCAAGGAATTTCACATTCGTCACGAACAGATCGTCCCCGACAAGTTGTATTTTCTGGCCAAGACGCTTCGTCAATTTTTTCCATCCGTCCCAGTCGTCCTCCGCGCAGCCGTCTTCAATCGAGACGATCGGAAAGCGCGCGCAGAGTTCGGCATAGTAATCGACCAGCTCCGCGGCCGATTTTTGCGAGCCGTCGGATTTTTTAAAGACGTAGGCGTTTTTGTCGCAATCGAAAAACTCGGATGAAGCCGGATCGAGCGCGATGAAGATTTCCTGGCCTAACGAATAGCCGGCCCGCTTAACCGCGGCCACAATCGTTTCGAGCGCGTCCTCGGCCGATTTCAGATTCGGCGCGAAACCGCCTTCGTCGCCGATCGCAGTGGAAAGATGTCGATCTTTTAAAACGTTCTTCAATGCATGGAAAACTTCCGCGCCGTAGCGCAGCGCTTCCGGAAAATTCGGCGCACCGCGCGGCATGATCATAAATTCTTGGAAATCGATCGGCGCGTCGGAATGCGCGCCGCCATTCAAGATGTTCATCATCGGAACCGGAAGGACGCGGGCTTCAGCGCCACCGAGATAACGGAAGAGAGAAAGATTTTCTGCCGCGCTCGCGGCATGCGCCACAGCTAATGAAACACCAAGCAACGCGTTCGCTCCGAGATTTTTTTTGTTAGGCGATCCGTCGAGCTCGATCAGACGATTGTCGATCTTAGCCTGGTCGCGCGCGTCCCAGCCTTTAATGGCGCCCGCGATTTTGCCGTTCACGTTCGCGACCGCTTTGGTTACGCCTTTGCCGCCGTAACGTTTCTTATCGCCATCGCGCAGTTCCCAAGCTTCGTGTTCGCCGGTGCTCGCTCCACTCGGAACCGCAGCGCGTCCGAGCGCGCCATTTTCCAGGCGCACATCCACTTCGACGGTCGGGTTTCCGCGCGAATCGAGAATCTCGCGCGCGTGGATTGAAGCGATTGACGTTTTCGACATCGAGAGGATTCGATTAAATCACTTCAGGCAAGCTGACAATCGAGAAATGACGAAATCCGCATGTCGAATGACGAATCTATGACGAAGATCGAATAACAAAAGGGCCGCGATTTCTTGCGAGTTCGCGGTGCGACATTCCTTCGTGCGTCGGCATTCGTGCTTGATCATTTTCCACGCATTCCTGCTGGCAATCTCGCTCGGCATGCGTACGGTGGGCGGTCATGAGGCGTGTCAGGCGATTTGTCGCCCTTGCATTTTTGTTGGGCTGTTGTGCGGTGATCGGCGCTGAACCGGCGCGACTTCCAGCCGATCAACTGGCCAAAGCGGTCCGCAACGATTCAATCACCATTCCAACTCCGGGCGAACTTTTCGCGGCGCTGGAAAAGCCAGGGAGACCGAATTGGGTCGGTCAAATGCGCGGACCAATCTCGACCAGCTATAAAAACCGCGCTCAGATCGCGCTCAATCTTGGCAGCTTGATCGCCGACGGATTCATCGCGGTTGAAGCGAAAGACAGCCAGCAAGTTAAAAACATCGGCACCGACATCATCAAAATGGCCAAAGCCCTGGGCGTAAGCGAGAACGTGCTGAGCCGCGGCAACAGCATCAACGAGTTCGCCGAAAACGATGAGTGGGACGCGCTCCAGGAAGAATTGGAAGCAACGCAGAACGAAGTTAAGGCATCGATGCAATCGCACCGCGACCAGGACTTGATCATTTTGGTAAGCGTCGGTGGTTGGGTCCGCGGCACCCAGGTTGTCAGCGCGGCGGTGATGCAAAATTACGACGAGCGCGCCGCGAAAGTGTTGCGACAACCGGCGCTGGTGAGTTTTATCCAATCAAAGATGAACGATATCTCGCCCGACGTTCGTGATGTGCCGCTAATCAAAGAAGTGAGCGGACAGCTTCCCGGCATCGAAAAGCTGGTAACGTTTCCCGTTGGCAAAGCGCCGACTGCCGATGAAGTGCGTAAAGTGAACGAAGCGGTCGGCAAGATCATGAGCCAGATCCAGGCGAAAGAATCGAAATGAAAACTTCGATGTCGATCTTCGCGGCAATTGGGCTGGCGATAACGACAGCGATCGCGAGACCCGAGAGCGACACCGAAGTCGCGGCGCGCAAAGCGGCGCTCGACCTGGCGGGCGCGTTTTCAAATGAAGGTTTCAAAATGCGCGACGGACATTGGTCGGGCACGATCAAACCGAAAGAAAACGCGCTGATCGCGGTCAATCTCTATGCCGGCAATCAATATTGGTTCTCGGTCGGAGCGACCGAGCCGGCGAAAAAAATCTCGGTCAACCTTTACGACGAAACCGGCAAGCTCGTTCAGGCTGAGAGTTATAACGAAGGCGAAAAAGCGGCTGCCGGATTTTCGCCGACCAGCAGCGGTCAATATTACGTCCTGGTTGATCTGGTCGAAGGCGGCGAGAGCAGCGTTTGCCTCGTCTATTCTTACAAATAACTCGGCCCCGCCGCGCCCAGCATTAGACTTTTCGCGCGCGCGTTATTTTGTTTAGGATGATCTGTTACCGGCATGATCTCGCTTCAGGTTTTTTACGAAGGCAATGTGCAGGGCGTCGGATTCCGTTGGACCATCCGGCAGATCGCCAAGGGTTTCGATGTGATCGGTTGGGTGCGAAACTTACCGGACGGGCGCGTCGAACTTCAGGTCGGCGGCGCCGAAAGCGAAGTTTTTGCGTTCCTCGATTCGATCATGGAGAGCGAATTGCGTTCGCACATCGATAAGCAAACGCGCTCGGCGCTGGCCGAACCGGTGAAGGCGCGCGGCTTCGACATTCACCATGAATGACCTGCCACGACGTAGCGGCGCGGAGGCGGGCGCAGCCGTTGCGGTTGAGGGACTGACGAAAGTTTTTCCGGTCCCCTTTCGTCGAAAATCGATCACGGCCGTACGCGATCTCAATCTGCGCGTCGAAGCAGGCGAAGTTTACGGACTGCTCGGACCGAACGGCTCGGGCAAAAGCACGACGTTGAAAATTATTCTTGGTCTCGCTTCGCCGACGCGCGGACGAACAAAAATCTTTGGACGCGACAGCTCGCTCGTGGAAAGCCGCGCAGCCGTTGGCTTCCTGCCGGAAAATCCTTATTTCTATAAATTTCTCACCGGCGAAGAGACGCTCCGATTTTTTGGCAAACTTTGCCGAGTGAACGGTTCCCGGCTGAAAAGCCGCGTCCGCGACTTGCTCGAGCTCGTCGGCCTAACGAATGCGCGCGACCAACGATTGAGCACTTACTCGAAAGGAATGCTGCAACGGATTGGTCTCGCTCAGGCGCTGATCAACGAGCCGAAGCTGGTCGTGCTTGATGAGCCTACTGCCGGCGTCGATCCCGCCGGCTCACGCGACATTCGCAATTTGATTGTCGATCTTAAACAGCGCGGCATCACTGTCCTCTTGTCTTCGCATTTGCTCACGCAAGTGCAGGAGATCTGCGACCGTGTCGGAATTCTCGCGCGTGGCATGCTCGTTCGTGAAGGCCACCTCGAGGAATTGATCGCGATTGAAAACCGGAGCGAGCTGGTGCTGGAAAATGCGTCCGAAGCGCTGGTGAAGGAAATCGAACAGCTCGCTGCCAATTCAAATGCAAAACTGATCGACCGTCGAAAATCGACCACTACGCTCGAGCGTTTGTTTCTGGAGGCGACCCAAGAATCAGAATCATCCGCTAACCACGCCAAATGACGCTAAATATTTTATGGGGCTCCGAACCTCTGGTGTCATTTCGTGTATTTGGCGGACTCCTCTTTTGTTGAAATGAACGAGCGACTGCATCGCAGATTTTCGCCGGCGCGAATTTTCGCGATCAGTATTAACACGCTGACCGAACTCACTCGCCAAAAAGCTTTTTACGTTCTTCTGATTTTCGCGCTGCTCCTCATCGGCTGCTCCGTTTTCATGGCGCGATTCACCTTTCAGCAGGAATTCCAAATCCTGAAAGACATTTCGCTCGGTGCGATGTCGATCTTCAGTTCGCTGCTGGCAATCGTCGCAACGGCGCGTCTCATCCCGCAAGATATCGAGGACCGGACCGTTTACACAATTTTGGCAAAGCCGGTCCCGCGCTTCGAATATTTGCTCGGCAAACTTTTTGGCGTGTTGCTATTGCTCGCGATCAGCATCGCTCTGATGAGCGCGCTGTTCGTGGTTGTTCTTTACGTGCGCGAGCAGACCGTGCTCAACGAAACGCTGCGTCAGATGAGCCGTGCGCCGGGCGAACAGTTAGACGCTGCCGTAAATGCTATTCGCGCCGCCGGACTCAACATCGATATCCTCACCGGCGTTGCGGTCATTTTTCTAAAAGCGTGTCTGCTCGCCGCTTTGACGCTTTTTGTTTCAACATTTGCGACCACAAACATTTTCACAGTCGTCGTGATGGTGTTCGTGTATTTCATCGGCCATCTCCAGGCGACCGCGCGCGAATATTGGCTGGAGCAACAAAGTGCCGGCTGGGTCGCGCGCACGTTTCTCGCGATCGTTGCACTGATCTTTCCCGATCTTCAGGCCTTCAATCTGGTCGATGAGATTGTCGCCGGCGTCGCGATTCCGCTCGCCCTCCTCGCCAAAACGGCGTTGCTCGGAATTTTTTACACTGCGATCTACACCTTGGCAGCAACGTTCGTTTTTTACGGCAAAGAACTATGAGCCGCGTTCTCTTCGCGTTTGCATTGCTTCTCGTTTTTGGCGTGATGAAACTTCCGGCCGAGCACGCTCTCTCGTTGCAACATCGACAACTTCAGTTTGCCGAAGTCGCGAGTCTGGATCTTCGTGAAAAAATCGGACAACTCGGGTTCGTCGCCGCGCTGAGCGGCTTTCGTGCGATGCTGGCGGATTTTCTTTTTATTCAGGCGCACGTCGCATGGGAACGGACCGAATGGGGACGCGTTCTGTTTTTGTTCCGACAAGTCACCACTTTACAGCCGCGGGTCCCGCTGTTTTGGGATATGGCCGCATGGCATATGGCCTGGAACGCGAGCGCAGCGGCGATGAACGATCCGTCGCAGCCACGGCTCGCGCTGCGGGTGAAAGCGCAACGCGAATATTTTGCGCTCGGCAAAGATTTTTTGGAACGCGGGGTCAAGAATAATCCCGACAAACCGCAGCTCTACGAAGCGCTCGCCCGGCTTTATCGCGACAAATACAACGATCACGCTCGGGCGTCCGAATATTTCGCAAAGGCATCAGCCTTGCCCGGGGCGGCGAGTTACGACAAACGCGTTTCGGCCTACGAGCTCTCGTATTGCGAAGGGCGTGAACGCGAAGCCTACGAGTGTTTGCACGGGCTTTACAATAAAGGCGACAAGGAACGCCTGCCGATTTTGATCAAGCGCCTGAAATTTCTCGAAGAGAAACTAAGCGTCCCGCCGGAGCAGCGCATTCCGGACAAGGAACGTTGAATTGCCGCTCCTTGTTCTGCGTTTCCTCTCCCTTTACCAAAGGGAGAGGATGAAGGTGAGGGGTTAGCCTTCACTTTGCCAAACATCGACTCCTCACCCTCGCCCTCTCCTCAGTCGAGGAGAAGACGGAAACAGAGCCTGAGCGCGCGACCAAAATGAAGATCGATTGCCGCTGAGGACAGCGGCCGCTACAGTGGAAGACCTTCGTTAACGACCCGATGCGCTTCGCGATTTTCAGTGACATTCATGCCAACCTTGAAGCGCTCGAGGCCGTGCTCGCCGACGCGCGGGAGAACAAGTGCACCGACTTCGTTTGTCTCGGCGACGTGGTCGGTTACAACGCCAACCCGCATGAGTGCGTCGCGCGCGTCCGCGAGATGGATTGCCCGATCGTCAAAGGCAATCATGATGAGCAGGCTTCGCTGGTCGAATCGTCCCGCGATTTCAACGAGATGGCCGAGGCCGCAATTCAATGGACGCGCGATAATTTGAGCGACGCGGACAAGGAATGGCTGCGGGCGCTGAAATTGCAGCGGCAAGTGCGCGATTTCACCATCGTTCACGCGACCCTCGATACGCCCGAACAGTGGGGCTACGTCTTCAACAACCTCGACGCGGCCGCGAGTTTCACTTATCAGCACACGACGGTTTGCTTCTTCGGGCACACTCACGTGCCGATGGCATTTGTGCGCGACGACGGCGTCCAACGTCAACGGATCGACAAGCTGCGGATTGATCCGAGCAAAAAATATTTTGTCAACACCGGCAGCGTTGGGCAACCGCGGGACAGTGATTGGCGCGCAGCATATTGCATTTATCACATCGAGGGCGCGGTGGTCGAACAACGCCGGGTAAAATACGATCTCGCCACCGCGCAGAAAAAGATCATCGACGCCGGCCTGCCGCGTTTGTTAGCGGAACGCCTCGCCATTGGAAGGTAGTTCCGAGAGCTGGAAAATGTTGAAATCTGAAATGTTTCCTACTTTCTAATTCCTACTTTCTAATTTTTCAGTGAACTCAATTCTCATTATCAAGCCAAGTTCGCTCGGCGACATCGTTCACACCTTGCCGGCGGTAGCGGCGATTCGTGATGCCCATCCGAACGCGACAATTACCTGGGTGATGAATCCGGAATTCATGCCGCTGCTGCGGGGAAATTCCGACGTCAATCACGTCCATGTTTTTCCGCGTCGTGAATTTAGCGGACTCGGCGCGCCGCTCAGCATGATGCCATGGCTCAAAGAAACCAGAAAGCTGCGGCCCGATCTCGCGCTTGATTTTCAGGGACTGCTCCGGAGCGCATTCATCGCGCGGGTCAGCGGCGCGAAACAAGTTTACGGAATGAGCGATGGCCGCGAAGGCTCGCGCTTCTTTTACAGCCGCACCGTCAAAGTGAATCGGCGCGAACACGCGGTCGAGCGCTACCTCAAACTGGCCGAACTTGCCGGCGCCCAAATCGGCGACGCGTTGCGATGTCCGCTACCAACCGGCGATCCGTTGCCGCGGTTCGACGAGTTTCCGCCGTTTATTTTGCTGCACCCGTTCGCGCGGGGACGCGGCAAATCATTGACCAACCGCGTGATCGAGGACATTTGTCTCGCGTTTGCGCCGACGCGGGTGGTCGTTGTTGGAAAAACAAACCGCAACATCGACGTCGCCGAAAATTGTATCGAGCTCACCAATCAAACTTCGCTTTTGCAACTCGTTCGGCTGATCCGGGTGGCGCGTTTTGTCATCAGCGTCGATAGCGGTCCGATGCACGTCGCCGCCGCCGTCAACGGTCGCCTCTTGTCGATCCACACCAGGACCAATCCCCGCCGCGTTGGTCCCTACAACACCGACGCCTGGATTTGGAAGCACGGGAAAATTTTGCAGGTCAGCGACCTGGACAAAACAAAACTCATACGCCACGGCCGCCCATTCAAAACCAAAGACATTCCCGACATTGTCGAACTCGTCCGGCCGCTGGTCCCGATCGATCCAATGCTCGCTTAGGAGTTACGGCAAGCGCAGAGCAGCCTAACCAATGTCCTTTACAGCGACGCGGCAGAATTTCTAAGATCGAGGCGCCCCCAATGATCGCCATCTCTTATCGCCGAGAGGACTCCACACCGGTCGCCGGTCGTCTCCACGATCGTCTGCAGGCCGATTTCGGTAAGGGAAATGTTTTTATGGACTTCGATTCCATCCCGTACGGCGTGGACTTTCGGGAACAGATCAAGCAGACATTGGAACGCGCCCGAGTTGTTATCGCGGTGATCGGCCCGACTTGGTTCGGCGGTCGCGCTAGGGGCAATCGCCGGATCGACGACCCCACGGATTTTGTTCGACTCGAAATTGCCACTGCCTTGCAGCGTGGGATCCCTGTCATTCCTGTATTGATCGATGATACGCCGATGCCACAGGTGGAGAATCTCCCAGCCGATCTCAAGGGTCTGGCCTTTCGCAACGCGCTCATTCTCGATACGGGTGTCGATTTTCATCATCACGACGATCGGTTGATTGCGGGTATTCGAGAGTTGGTGAAAGATTCGCCAACCCAAGGTCAAAAAGGCAAAGCCGAAGAGGGAAAAGTCAGGTCGGTAACACGGGCCGGCGAGATTCCGCCGAAAAAGGAGCGAGGCTCTCTTGCCGAACCGGAGGAGTCGAAAAAATTGACCTACCTCGGTGCCGGCGTGTTGGTCGTCGTATTCATCGCGGTGGCTGGCTGGTATTTTGTTACAAGGAGTGGTCATCCAAAGAATCCGCCCGCGATTTCTTTGGCGGTTGCGACTCCGGTTCCAGCTCTTGCCGAAACAGCCGCCCCAACCGCAACCGTTAATCCGACCGCAACGGCAATCTCAACGCCTGTCAGTTTAGCTGCCATTACTCCGGTTTCGCCGCCAATGCCTCCGCCGGCAGTCCCGCCGGCAACGCCACCGGAAAACATGATTAGCGATGACGAGGTAAAAGCATTTATCAACGCTCACTATCAAGCGACCCAACGGAAAGACCTTGATTACCTCCTTTCGCAGTATGACGAGGTAGTCGACTACAGAACCGATGGCCGGCGTGACCGAGGGTTCATTCGAAATGGTTATTTAAATTATTTCAATCGCTGGCCAACCGCATCATTTAGCGTCGGCGAGATCCGCGTGGTACGATCACCTATCCAAAACGCTGTCACCGCTTACTTCGAAATCCGTTATTTCGTGAGGGACATCGCTTCCAACCGGAGCAGGCAGGGACGCGCCGACGAGACTTGGACTATCTCGAAGATATTCGGTGCCCTGAAGATCGTTTCCGAAAAAGAAACCGTGCACGGTGAGTCCCCAGCACGCTACCCGAGCCGTCGGCATTAGGCTATTTAAGTCAGTAAACACTGCAGTGCTGCGGCCTAACACTCAACCCGGGTCCATAAAGGTCAGCCGCAGAGTCTGTATTTCGGTCGCGATATGGGCACTCGTTTGCTCGGTTCACGCAACCCGGGGTTCCGAGCCTACGCCGTCCGCGGTTGCAAAGAGCGCGCCCATATCGAACAGAGGAGCGGCGGAATTCGTTAAAGAGTATTACGCCGAGTTATCGCGATCGGATATATCTGGCGTAGTCGGGAAATTCGGCGAGGGCGTAAATTACATGGAAGACCGGCAGCGAGATCGCGCCTACATCGAGAAAGATTTACGCGACTACGTTGCGCACTGGCCGTCATTAAACCTGAAGCCGGAAACAGTCACGATTTCAGCAAAGGACGACGGCAGTGCCGAGCTGAACTTCAACGTTGTCTATTCGGTCGCGAACCAGAGCAACAAGAAGTCGTCGTCGGGCTACAGCTCAAATACATGGATCGTGCGACGCGTAAATGGCGAGATGAAAATCGTCTCCCAACGTGAAGCAGTTCACCCAAATCCGACAGCCGCCGATAAACCTCCGCACAGTCAATCGCATGAGGATGACGAAGCGTTGAGCGATGAAGAGTTAAAGAAACGAGGCGACATTCAAATTGAAATTCCAACCGCGAAAGCGTCGAAACCTTCGATTACACCGGCGGCGAAAGCGACACATAAAAGTCCGTCGGATTTTATAATAGCGCTCGACATTGGCCATACTCCTCTGAGGGGCGGCGCAATCAGCGCGCGCGGAGTTTTCGAATACCGATTCAATCGACGCCTTGTTGCCGAACTGTTTGCCCAACTGCAAGCGATGGGATTTATCCGAGCCTTCGTTATCAATCCGCAAGGTGACGAGATTAGTCTGGTCCATCGATCGGCGGAAGCCAATCAACAGAAAGCCGATTTATTCCTCGCGATTCATCACGATTCCGTCAAAGACAAATTTCTGAAGAATTGGGAAATCGACGGAAAGACGCAAAAATACTGCGACGACTTTCATGGCTATTCGATATTCATCTCGCGCAAGAATGCCAAGGCAGATGAAAGCGCCCAATTCGCGGACAAGCTCGGTCGGGCTTTGTTAGACGCCGGATTAACTCCAACTCTCCATCACGTTGCGCAAGAGAATCGGCCAATCCTCGACCGGACGAAGGGTATCTATGCGTTCGACGATTTAGTCGTTTTAAAGACCGCAAAGATGCCAGCGCTCCTCCTTGAATGTGGAGTCATCGTAAACCGCGCCGAAGAAGAAAAGCTGAACAATGCCGTTTACCGGGAGCGTCTGATCGAAGCGATCGGCCGAGGCGTTGAGAGCTTTGCTCAGACGGTCTCAACCGCTCCTTAGAGGCGACGTGCGCGAAACGAATGAGCGCACGTGATAGGTCGGCAGCGTGCCGTAACCTTTCGCCATCGGGGTTTGGCCGACATAATCGCACGTGAAATTTTTGGCACCGCCAGCAGCGGCGAGTGCGGCGAAGGCTTCACTGGCGTAAACTTGGCCCGGTGGCGTGATCGGTTCGATGCGCGCGGCGCGGCTCACGTGTGTCCCGCTATAGTTCCGCCGACGCGTGATGGGATCGTCAAACTCGTAAACTGGCCCCGCGTGCAACGCGATCCGCAAATTTAGCTCCGCCCGCAGACCTTTTCCCGGCCAATCGGTTTTCGCTGCCAATTCCGCCAGTTGCAAAGCAAACTCGCCCGCGAGATCGATTTCGGAAAAGACGAAATATAAACCATCGCCCCAGGTATTGTTGGCGATGATCGAATTAGAAAATTTCTGCATCAGCTGAGCAATGGCGCCGAAAAAGTGCTGCACGAAGCGTGGTACTTCCGGCTCGCTCAGCTTGCTGAAGCCGACGGCATCTGCAAAAAGAATCGCGACGATACGAGAGCGGAAATTTTCTGACGCAGATGTGTGATGATGGGAGCTTTGGTTTCGAAGGTCAGAGAGCGTCGCGGCAGGTTCGTCGGGTCGATGGAGTCGCGGCCTATCGTCAGAAATTTTTGCAAGATCGACAATCTCCGGTTTGTGGCCTAACGAGCGCCAATCTTGAACAACACTTGCGGCGCCTCCGGGACCGTCGCCAGGCTGCTGGTTCCAAACCGCAAGCGGAATCAACCTGCTCTCCAGTTGACGGCAGCGGATAGTAGCAAGGCCTAGAAGGAGTTGATTACAGAACTCGTACGAAATGCCGCCGATTTCGAGGCGCTGATTTGAAGCCGTAATGACGCGGGCCGCGCGCGCGACAACGCTATCGAAACGAACCCGCCATTTTCTTGAATCGCTGCCAATCTCGACGCTGTCGCGAATAAATTCTTCTTCGTTGTACGGCAACACAATCGAGACTTCCGCTCCGCGCTCGAGCATTGCTTCCAGGAATAAAATATCTGAGCCGCATGCGGCCGAAGAAAAACCGAAGCCCGGCTCCAGTTTGTCGAGTTTCTGGCGAATCTCCTTCGCAACTAGCGGTTCGAATTCGTTTGGAAATCGCGGCGTGTCGCGGCCGGGCCGATCAATCATGTGTCCGGCAAAAACGATTACTCCTGGAATGCGCAGATAGCTATCGATCCAATCTGGATCTTCGTTCCTGTGTTGCAGGACCAAACGGGCGTTTCGCCTGCTAGATTGAAGATCGCCAAAGCGATTTCGCCCTTCGTTGGCCGCACGGCTGTACCATTCCGCCGCTTGCGAAAGATCATGCAAAATCAACGCTGCTTCGCCGAGTGCGGCGAACTCCCAGTAGGAATCGCCGGTTCGGTTTTTCAGTTCCTTCAAACATTGCTTGCGAACTTTTTGGGCCAGCTCACTGGCTTGCGCCGTTTGGCCGACGAGCAAATTCATCGTTGCGGCATTGATTCCGGACCAATAACCGCCACTTGTTCGATACGCTTCGGCGTAAGTCTCCGCAGCTTGTCTCAAAAATTGCGCACGTTGATCAGGTGTTGCGGCTGCGATTGCGAGGTCTTTATACGTCCGACCAAGCATCCCAAGCGTTTCTTCCGCTGGTTGCGGTTCGTGCCGCAAATCCTCGAGAATCGCGTTTGCCCGATCGGTGGCGCCGCTCCGTGCGAGCGCCAGACCTTGCAACTGACGCAAGCGGGTATCCCTCGGCCAGGTCGCTAAGCCAGCCGTGACAACATCGTAAGCCAGCAAAGGTTCGCCGTGCGCAAGAATACGCTCGCCAAGACAGCGAAATAACGCCGGCGATCCCGATCCTTCTTCCGGCAACCGCGATCGCCAGATCGACATTAACTCCGACAGATCGGCAGATTCCGTGCGCTTCAGCAGCTGGTCGATTTTTTCCGCCACGATTTGAATGTTATTCGTTTCCGGCTTTTCCCGAAGAACGAATTCGGCGAGCCGATCGATCTGATGCTGGCGTGAGAATCATTTACCCGATCGGTGGTAATCGAATTCATCTCGCGGAAAGAGATCAGTGTTAATGTCCGCAGGTCCCGGACGTGTCGCGTCGGGGCCATAAGCAGTCACTTTGCCCGGCTGCAGATAATCTTTGATCATTGCTTCGACATCAATTCCGGCCTCAGCAAAATAATCGTGAACGAATTTTTCCTGCCCCTCGGCAGAAACCTTCGCGGGTTCAAATGAGATCGGTTGCGAACTGCCAACATCAACATTGTCGCCGAACCGAAGAACGTACGGAAAAACGCTAAGAAACGTTTGATGGGTCCGCTCGGTCGGCGCCCAGGTAACTGCAAAGCCCCCAACCTTGAGACGGCTCTTTACCAGTTCGAAATATTCACGCGAATAAAAGTTGCCGGCATAGGCGGTGGTAGGCCACTGGGCATCGGCTTCGATGAGATCGAAGCGCAACTCAGTGCGCATAAGATACGCACGACCGTCGCCGGCAAGATGCTCCACCCGCTTATCTTCGAGCAACTTTATAACACCGGGATCGGGATGGGTTTGAACAAGTTGAAGCAAGTTCCCAAGCTGAGGTCGAAGGATTTCGATACAACGAATCGATCGCACTTCCGGACGTCCGCCGATGCTGAACAACGTATCACCCGACCCAAGTCCAATCACGGCAATATCTCGCGGGTCGGGATGAACCAGTAACGGCAACGCGCCTAAAACCGTGTGAATATCGCCATAGGGAATCCAACTGTAACCAAGCCCATTAACAAAAACGGTGATGTATGGATTCGATTCAGTCCCGTCGTCCCTCATCAAGGACATCCCCGATCCATCTTCGGCAAAGACCACGCGGCTTGGCGCAGCCCCGTGCAACCTCGACCAGAGTGTTGGCGCTGACGGCAAAGCAACACAGGCAATGGTTATTAGCGCCAGTGCAAATGCGACCGAACCGACGTGCGCCTTAAAAATGTTGCGCAGCCACAAAGCCGCAAAGATTAACGCCAGGCCGATGACGATCTTCAGAGTTACGGCCGTTCCGAATTGGTTTAACAAAGTCAAACCAGTCAGGGAGGCTCCCGCCATACAGCCGAGAATGTTGGCAACCTGCAGCGCGCCGACTCGCCTGCCGATTGTGTGAATGTCGTGCTGAACTGCCTTCTGTAGATAAGGAAAACTTAAACCCATCAAGGTCGTGGCCGGTAGGATTAAAACCAAAGGCACAACTACCAGGAACAACACAAAACGTCCGATCTCCGCCGACGTGTCCAGTGGCAGCGCTTGATTTCGCCACCATCTCAAAATGCCATTGAGCGCGAGACTCACATTTAGCGGATCGCGAACTCCAAAGTAGGTTGATAAATTTGGAATGAGAGATTCGGCAATGGGCGAGACCAAAAGAATTATCGCAATCCCGGCGGATACGGCCACTAACGTTTGCAGCGCCAAAAATACCGACACCGGCCGACGGCTTTTCTGCACAAAATTTGTTCCAGCAATCGCTCCCAGGCCCAACCCTCCGAGGTAAATCGTGAGCATTGTGCCAAATGCAAACGCAGTGCACTTCAGCATTACAGTGAGCAACCTGAGCCACAAAATTTCCAGAGACAGTCCGATGAATCCCGAAAGGACGTAGAGCAAAAGCCATGTGCCAAAGGTGAATCCGGTAGACTCCGCGGTCTGTGGAAGCGACGGATTCGGTTCCTGCTGACGAAGGTCTGTCGTCACCGAACCCGCCTCCGGTTGCTTACGCACTGAGATGATGAACAGAATCAATACGCCTACACAGGCGAAGTTGAGCGCGGCTCCTACCTTGAGCGCCTGTTCAAGACCGAGTTGTGGCAGAAAGATCCATGTCGTGACCAACGCGCCAATGGCCGCACCCAAAGTGTTGATGCCGTAAAGCCGTCCGATTGTTGGCGCCGCGTCCCCAACATCGCGGGTAAGCGCTTTGGCCAGCAATGGTAGCGAGACGCCCATGAAAAACGTCGGCCATAACAAGCTGCAGAACAAAACGATCCACAGTAACCAACTTGATTGTCCCAGTTCCGGATGCCGCGTGTAGAGAAAATCGTAAAAAAATCCTTTGCTCAAAAGGCCAAAAATCATGATCGCCAGCTCGGCCGCTATAAACATGACCAGATTGGTTCGCCTTGAAAATCGGTCGGCCACGTAACCGCCGACGAGATTCCCGAGGCCGAGTCCCGCCATGAACGTCGTCACGATCAGTGTGACCGCGTAAACATCCGCACCCGAAAAGAAAACCAGCAAGCGCTGCCAAATGACCTGATAGAGCAAAGCCGCGAAACCGGAGATAAAGAAAACGATGAAGGCGATCCAACGGTAGCAAGGCGCGCGCGATTCTATGAACTGGTCGTCTCTCATCGCACGATTCTTGGAAGTCCCTTGGATTACTTATTCGCCGCTCGCTGTTTCAGAACGAACTCCGCCATCGGCAAATCGCGCGGGTAAGTGATCTTGAAATTGAAATCGTGATTCGGAACGAGGGCGACTTTGCGGCCGAGAAGCTCGACCGCGGAAACCTCGTCGGTAACGGACACCTTCTTCTTTGCGACCACCTGGTAAGCTTCTTCGAGCATTTTTCTCGAAAAAATCTGCGGTGTTTGCATCCCGTAAACGCCGTTACGATCGACCGATTCCTTGACGGCAAGATCGACATCGGCGCGTTTCAGCGTGTCGTTGATTGGTTCGGCCAATGTCGCCGCTCCACCGCTCGTCCGGCACACTTCGAAGACGCGCGTGATTTTTTCAGGAGTTACCAACGGGCGCGCGGCGTCGTGCACGGCAACGAAATCGGATTTGGAACTTAAGTGGTCGAGGCCAGCGCGCACCGAATCGCTCCGTTCTGCCCCGCCCGCGACGATCTGTTTCAATTTTGTCGACTCGCCGGCAATCTTTCCCAATTCGCCCAAGCTATCGGCGCGGCCGACCAAAATAATTTCGTCGACGCAATCGGTCCGCTCGAATGCAGCGATCGTGTGCGCGATCACCGGTTTTCCGCTCACTAATGCGAACAATTTGTCGAAGCCCATTCGTTCGCTGCTCCCGGCGGCGACGATGATTGCCGTTAGCATGTTGAGACGTTGAAAGGTTGAGAAGTTGAGTCGAATTCCAATTGGTTAACGCAGGATGATCTCAACATCTCAACAATGCCAGTCCGGCTCGGACCTCAACCACTCAACTGCTGTTGCACTTCAGCGCTGAGCGTTTTGCCGTCGGCGCGACCGGCCACTTTCGCCTGTAACGCCTTCATCACCGCGCCCATTTGCGCTTTTGAACTCGCGCCGACTTCGGTAATCGTCTCCTGCACGACTTTCGAAATTTCGTCGGTGCTCATCGCTTGCGGCAAATACGATTGCAAAATCGACAATTCCTCTTTTTCTTTCGCCGCCAGTTCGGCCCGTCCGCCTTTCTCAAAACTTTCGATCGAATCCTGACGCTGCTTCACCTGTTTACGAATCACCTGGGCAGCTTCGGCATCAGTTAACTTTGAATCCGCGCCACCTTTTTCGATTGTCGCGTTCGTGAGGGCGGCTTTAAGCATGCGCAGAACGCCCAGCTTGATCGCGTTTTTCTCGCGCATCGCTGTTTTCAACTCTGAATCAACACGCTCGGACAGATTCACGTGAGAAAATTACGATGCCGAAACCTAATTGTCGATCTTAGCTACGCGCTGGCGAGCCGCGCGGCAGCCGCTCGGACCGATTCGACATCGCCGACCGAAATAACTTCGACGTCTTTGCGAGTGCGCTTGAGCAGACCCGCAAGCACACCGCCGGGCCCGAGCTCGATGAACAGATCGCAGCCAAGATCGACGAGTCGTTCCATGCAATCGACCCAGCGGACTGTGCTGGTGACTTGATCTTGCAACGTCCGGCGAATTTCCGGAAGTGTCTCAACTTCGCGTCCGGTCACGTTGCTGATCACTGGAAACTGGGGGACTTGCATCTGCACCTCGAGTAATGCAGCGCCCAATTTTTCATAAGCGCTTTCCATCAATCTCGAATGATACGCGCCGGCCACATTCAGCATCGTGGCGCGGCGAATCCCATATTCCTTCGCAACCCCGACCGCCGCTTCCGCTTTCGCCAGCTCACCGGAAATAACGATCTGTCCCGGCGCGTTGATATTGGCAACATCGACATCCTCATCGGTTGCGAGCTGGCGAACGTCGTTCTCCAATCCGCCGATCATTGCCGCCATTCCGCCAAATGTCTCAGCGCAAGCTTCATCCATGAACTCGCCGCGCTTTTGGACGAGTTTGAGCCCGTTCTCGAAATCGAATGTGCCAGCGGCCGAGTGGGCGGTCATCTCGCCTAACGACAATCCGGCCGCGCCGCCGACCGGAAAATCGCCGGCCAACTCGCGCAAGATCGAGAAACATGCGAGACCGTGAACAAAAAGCGCCGGCTGGCAATTCGAGGTCTTCGTCAGTTCCTCGATCGGACCGTTCCACGCGATGTCGCTTAATTTGCGGCCGAGAATTTCGTCGGCTTGCCGAAACAAATCCGCCGCGGCTGGGAACTCGCCGGCCAGACCTTTTCCCATCCCGACGACCTGGGCGCCTTGTCCGGCAAATAAAACCGCGATCTTTTTCATTTCGTTTCTCTTGTTAATCGCGTTGTGGACTCGGTGCGAGCGGTCATTTTTGCAGGGTCACTTTACGCTTGCACGTGATGATTCACTCGCGAGCATAAACAAGCGTATGGCATTCACCGTTCGCGAGATTGAATCGCCCGATCCAGTAACGCGAGTTGTGGCCGAAGAAGCGAAGCTGCGCGAAGCCGATCACGACATCGGCGAGAAAATGATTCTCAACATGGGGCCGTCGCACCCCGCGACGCACGGCGTGTTGCGGCTCGTGCTCGAACTCGACGGCGAGACGATCACCAAAGCCACGCCGGACGTCGGATTTCTGCATCGCGGCGATGAAAAAATCGCCGAGAACATGCAATACAACCAATTCGTGCCGTATACCGACCGACTCGATTATCTCGCACCGCTGGCGAACAACGTGGCCTACGCGCTGGCAGTGGAAAAATTAATGGACTGGGAAATTCCGCCGCGCGGAAAGGCGATTCGCGTGATTTGCTGCGAGCTTTCCCGGATCTCATCGCATTTGATGGGGCTCGGCGCGATGGCCCTCGATCTCGGCGCAATGACGGTGTTTCTCTACTCGTTCACCCAACGTGAAAAAATTTACGACCTGAGCGAATTGCTCAGCGGCGCGCGCTTCACCACCTCTTACACGCGCGTCGGGGGTCAAATCCGGGATCTCCCGGAAAAATTCATTCCGATGTTGCGCGACTTTCTCGATCAATTCGGCCCCGCTCTGGACGAGATGGACAAATTGCTGACGCGAAATCGCATCTTTGTCGATCGAACCAAAGATGTCGGCGTCATCTCAAAGGAGCGCGCGATTGCCTACGCGTTGTCGGGTCCAAATTTGCGTGGCAGCGGCGTTGAACACGACTTGCGGCGCAAACATCCGTATCTCGGTTACGAGCAGTACGATTTCGAAGTCGTGATCGGCAGCGCGGGCGATTGTTACGATCGCTATCTGGTGCGGGTCGAGGAAATGCGGCAGAGCGCAAAAATTTTGCGCCAGGTGATCGATAGATTGCCGAGCGGCCCGATTAACGTGGCCGATTGGAAAAATATGACGCCGCCGAAATCGCACGTGATGACGAAAATGGAGGAACTGATTCACCACTTCATCGTCGTGACGGAAGGCCTCGACGCGCCACCGGGCGAAATTTATTTCGCGGCAGAAAATCCGAAAGGCGAGCTCGGTTTCTACATCAAGAGCAAGGGCGGCGGCGTTCCACATCGCCTCAAGATCCGCGCGCCGTCCTTTGTGAACCTGAGCATCTTGCCGGAAGTGCTTCCGGGCCACATGGTGAGCGACGTTCCCGCAGTGCTCGGAAGTCTGGACTTTGTCATGGGCGAATGCGACAGATGAGTGAACAATGACCAGCACGAATTTCGAATGACGAAACAAATGGAAATATCCAATAGCGAAGGTCCCAAACAGCAACGCGGGAGAATTTCGGCATGCAGGCTTCGGGATTCCTTCGGCATTCGTCATTGGTCATTCGTCATTTCCCGCCTCGTGCTCGTGCTCATACTTGTCCTCGAAATTTCCTGCGTCGGCCGGCGCATCACCAAAGCCAATGTCGATGAAGTCGCCGAAGGAATGTCGAAGAAACAGGTGGAATCGATTCTTGGGCCGCCGACCGAGCTCGATAACAAGGATTTCGTCATCATGAAGAAGACGACTTACATCTACCGGCAGGGCAAAGACACGGTGACGATCGTTTTCAAAGATGACAAGCTCACCGAAAAGCAGAGCACCTTAACCGACTAACTTTTTCGCCCGTGGACTCCCGCGTTCCCGCCGAGTTGGAGCGAAAAATAGATGAAGCAATCGGGCATTATCCGTCCGATCAGAAACGAAGCGCTGCATTGCCGCTGCTGCATCTTTGGCAGGAACATTTCGGATTGATTAACGACGATGCGGTGATGTGGATCGCGGCGAAGCTCGGGCTTCAGCCGATCAACATCTTCGAGCTGGTCACGTTTTATCCGATGTTGCGTGAGAAACGCGCAGGTAAAACGCACATCCGCGTTTGCCGCACGCTGAGTTGCGCGATGGGGGGAAGTTATCAAGTAATGGAAAACCTGTGCGCGGCGACTGGGATTCAGCGAAAGACCGATCCAGCGGCCGCGGGACACACGCCCATTTCGATCAGCCCTGACAGAAATTACAGCATCGAGTTCGTCGAATGTCTCGCGAGCTGCGGCACTGCGCCGGTTTGCATGGTGAATGATGATCTGCACGAAAACGTGCACCCCGACAACGCGATGTCGATCTTAGTGCAACCTGCGGAAAAACCGGCCGTGCATCCGCCGCACCCGCTCGAGCAGCGGATCATTTTCAAAAACATCGGACGTAGCAATTGGAAGACCGACATTAAGACCTACTTAGGCGACGGCGGTTACGACGATTTGCGCAAAGCCGTCAAAATGTCGCGCAGTGACATCGTGAACGAAGTGAAAACATCCGGTCTGCGCGGCCGCGGCGGCGCCGGATTTCCGTGCGGCGTGAAATGGAGTTTCATCAAACCGGACGAGAAGAAGCCGGTTTACTTGATATGTAATGCCGACGAATCGGAGCCAGGGACGTTCAAGGACCGCTACATCATTCATGAAGATCCTCACCAATTGCTCGAAGGCATCGCCATCTCCTGTTTCGCCCTCAATGCCCGGACGGCGTACATATATATAAGAGGCGAATTTCCGGAGGGCGCTAAGATCCTCGAACGCGCAATCGAAGAGGCGCGGGAGCACAAGTTTCTCGGCAAAAACATTCTCGGCTCCGGATTCGATGTCGATGTTCGCATTCACCGCGGGGCCGGCGCCTACATTTGCGGGGAAGAAACGGGATTGATCGAATCGTTGGAGGGCAAGCGCGCCTATCCGCGAATTAAGCCGCCTTACTTTCCGGCCGTGCTCGGCCTCTACATGTGTCCGACCATCGTGAACAACGTCGAGACCCTTTGCGCGGTGAAACACATCATCGCCATGGGTGGAGCGAAATACGCCCAATTTGGACGACCGAACAATACCGGCACGCGCATCGTTTGCGTGAGCGGCGACGTCGAACGCCCCGGCTATTTCGAAATCGAAGTCGGCAAAGTGACAATGGGGCAATTGATCTACGAAATGGCGGGCGGAATAAAATGGGGCCGGCGATTGAAAGCGGTAATTCCGGGCGGCAGCTCGGCCAAAGTTTTGCGTGCCGACGAACGCTTCAAACTCAAACAAAAACAACCGGATGGATCGATGATGGAGGAGGAGATATCGATCTACGACCTGCCAATGGATTTTGATTCGCTCGCCGCGGCTGGATCAATGGCGGGATCCGGCGGCGTGATCGTGCTCGATGATTCGCGCGACATGGTCTGGGTGCTCAATAACATCAATGAGTTTTACGCGCACGAATCGTGCGGCCAATGCACGCCCTGCCGTGAAGGCTCGCTTTGGATGAAAAAAATTACCGAACGCATGCTCAACGGCGGCGGAGTCACAGAAGATCCGCACACGCTGAAAACGATCGGCGATAACATCGCCGGCCGCACCATCTGCGCGTTCGGCGAGGCGTGCGCCTGGCCGACCCAAAGTTTCGTCGAAAAATTTCCGGAGGAATTTGTCGCTCACGCGCGCAAATCAATCCCGCCCCCGCTGCCGCCAGAAGACACACCTCGAGAATTAATTGAGCGCGAGCAAATCCCAACAAGCCCCCTCGCCCATGATCCGGGCTGGGAAAAAGCCGGCGCCGATGCGGTGATCTGACAAAATGAATAAGGAAAGCAGGAAAGCAGGAAAAATTCCGAGAGATTCAGAAATCACCGAACCGATTATCGCCGCTGCGATCCGAGTGCATTGTGAGTTAGGTCCGGGTTTCCTCGAATCGAAATACGAAGAGGCGCCTGCAGTTGAATTTGCTTTGAGCGGGATTCAATTCATTCGACAGCATCCGGTGCCATTGTTTTATCGCGATCACCAGATTGGCGAACATCGGCTGGATTTCCTGATCGAAGGAAAAATTGTCGTCGAACTCAAGGCCGTAAGCGAACTGGAGGATATTCATTTCGCAAACGGCCGCAGCTACCTCAAAGCGATGAATTCGCAGGATGGCCTGCTTTTTAATTTTGCGACGGTTCCCCTAACCGTCAAACGCTTCTGTCGCGAGCGTTCGCGAGCTAATTCAACCATCGATCTGCACCAATGAATTTCCTGCTTTCCTGATTCGTAACGGCCTTCCTGCTTGCCTTAGAAATGTCTGATCCAACTGTTCCACTGTTCAACGTCCAGATCGACGGCGTGTGGCATCAATTTCCGAAAGGTACGCGCGTGATCGAAGCTTGCGCGCAGGCCGGCGTTTACGTTCCGCGCTATTGCTACCACAAAAAACTCAGCTCACCCGGCAATTGTCGAATGTGTTTGATCGAGATGGGAATGCCGCGAATGGGTCCCGAACGCAAACCGGAACTCGGCGTCGACGGTAAACCGGTCATCAACTGGATGCCGCGTCCGCAAATCTGTTGCGCGCAGGATGTCGCCGAA
>Ga0209470_1000836_pt1 | contig 23984 bp, 20 predicted proteins | sample GraSoiAngelo_125_FD_185882 | JGI IMG/M metagenome (GOLD analysis project Ga0209470, IMG submission 185882) | Grasslands soil microbial communities from the Angelo Coastal Reserve, California, USA - 14_0927_05_40cm (SPAdes) (version 2) | ecosystem: Environmental > Terrestrial > Soil > Grasslands ... | reverse complement strand
GATGCCCGAACTTCTGGAAGCCTTGACAGCATTGGGACTCGAACTGATCATTGATTTGCCTTCAACGAAGGCATGAGAACACACTCAAAAGGAGGTTCGATGAATACCAATTTGCTCATTGTTTCGCTGATCTGCCTGATGGGGCTCGCGGCCTGCAGTAGCCCGGGGTCCGTGTCCGGTCAGCCATCGGTTCAACCGACTTCCTCTCCGGAGCCCATCACGCCTGCAGCACCGGCGGCAGAAACGCGTCCGCCGGCGGAGCAGTTCGTGGCGGGTCGACTGACGAACATCAACATGGATGCGAAGACGTTTGTTCTGAAGGACACGAAAGGAAACGCTCACTCGTTTGCATTCTCGGAAACTACCCAACTCACGGGAGGCGGTGGACTCCGAGACCTTCGCGGTCAGGTGGGTAAAAACGCGACCATCCGTTACGTCGAGTCGGACAATCGAAAGTCGGCTGTTCAAATTCACATCGAGGTAGGCTCGTAATGACGGCCGGGGCCGTCCGGCAGCGGATTACGGGAATGCGAATTCTCGTAATCCGCCCGTAATCCAGCGTGTGCCGGCCGTTTTCAAGTCACTTCAACTTTCCATCCTTCCGCTTGAAGGTCTCGACTCCTGTTCTATAAGCTTCCTTGCACATGTTCAACAAGGTCTTGATCCTATCGGCCTCCGCAGGTGCAGGACACGTCCGCGCGGCGGACGCGTTAGAAAAAGCGTTCTCGCAGTCCGGCTCCGCATACGAGATTCGACACATCGATGTGTTGAATTACAGCAACAAGGTGTTCCGCCATCTGTACTCCAAGGCCTACCTCGATATGGTGAACCGGATGCCGGAGGTGATGGGCTGGCTCTACGATCACCTGGACAAACCCTGGAAAAACGAGCGGCGGCGTCTCGCGCTCGACAAGTTGAACACGCGGCCGCTCGTGAACTTGTTAAAGGAATACGAACCGTAGCGAAACCCGAGAAGCTGGAAATCAATCAATCGCTGCGCGTCGATATCAGACTGGCTGTGGGTTGCGCGTACAGACGAGGTACGAGTTGCATGGGACCGTGAGGAAGTATCGCAACCCAATTCTTTCGCTAGTGTGCCGGAGGAGGAGATTCCCTCAATCCATGAATTTCATGCGAGTACAGGGACTGGTAGCGAAGCTCCTTCCCATCCTTATCGAGCAGCTCGAAGCCCGACACGAACAACAACGGCTCCGCAGCCCCCTTCGGCACCGTGGCCTCGACCATATAGAGCTTCATCTCATGCATCACGATGTTCGCGAACGTGCGCGACTGATCGACATTGCTGGTCAATTGAAGCCCGATGCCCGAGATGCTGTAAAACTGGTTCCAGAACATTTCGCTCAGCTTCACATCCCGCTTGAGGAACAGCGATGCCGCATACAAGGGTGCACCTCGAGTATCGTGCTTCCAGTAACCGACGCCGGACAGATTCGGAGAGCCGAGGCAAGGCTCCGCACCCGCCGGACACGTCTTGGCCTTCTCCTTTCCTAATGCCTCAATGCCGCTATAGTCGGCGATGGTCACTGAATAGCGTTCACGTCCCGGCTCAGCGGAGTAGACGCGCGCGGGCAGGCTGAAGCCCGCCTGCGATTTCCACGTCGTCTCCACGACGCGCGGCTGGCCGGGGAATTGCGCCTGAAAGCCGTCTCGTACGCTCTTGTATTCGGTCCATTCTTGAGCAAACACCGGTCGTGTGACGAGTAGTGCCAAGACGCAGGTGATGGCGGTCTTGTGCATATGAACCTCCGTGGACGCGTTTGCGTGCCGAAATATTCCGTGACAGCCGCATATTGTCCCATGAAATCGGGCGATTGACTCTGCAAACCATCGTGATCGCCGGATGCGGAGGATTTATCCGCGGCGGCGTTGCCGACGAGAGGCCGGACGCGGACCCGTTCGCCGACCCCGTGCGTTAAGGAACGCCTTAAGTTTTCGCCGTTCGAAAGTTGTGTTGGATCCTATCGCGTCGGTATAATGCCTACAAATCAAACTATGGTGTAACCTTGAGCCGCTGCGCGATAAGGATTTCGAAGCTGCGGTCATTGAAGTCAGCAGAGGGAGCTGAGAGCAAAGATTTGGATTCGGCCAGGAATCCGGTACCTCAGCTTGACTCCACGCATGGATTTCGTTTTATCTGCCGCTTCCTTCGTCTACTGCAAAAAAATTCAAAACGGAGGAGAGAGATGCCGTTCATCGTTACGACGGATACTGCAACAATTGAGACACTAGGCGAGGAACCCTTAGAAGCCACGATCGAAATCGTTCCACGCAACTGCAAGCTCAAACCATACCAGAACATAGATGTCCCTTCATTTACCGTTAGCGGCGAAATGATTGCATATGCGTCGCCGGATTCCACATTTGCCGTGACGAAAATGTTGCTGGACGCGGCTCAGAAGACAATCGTTATCGGCATATATGACTTCACGGCCGCATATATCGCCGACCTGTTGAAGGACGCCCTCGCGCGCAGTGTCCGAATCACGCTGATGCTCGATACGGACCACGTCAAAGGCGAAGACGAAATCTTCAAAGAACTCGCAACACTTGGCGTGGTATGCGTGTCGGCCCCTTCATGCGCCAGTGAGAAACAGAACGCGCATTACTTCCGATCCTCACATGAAAAAGTCATCGTCATCGATAACGAAATCTGCATGATCCAAAGTGGGAATTTCAGCAAGAACAGCATTCCTCTCAACGTTGGTGACGGGGTCTCGAATGGAGTCTTTCGAACGGGTAACCGGGATATGGGCATCGCCGTCCGCTCGAAAGCGCTTGCGAAATTTCTCGTGCAAGTTCTGAAAAGCGACATGCAGCTCGAGTTGAATGCACCGGAGGACGTGGAAGCGGCTCTCGAGATTGCGCCGCCGCCTTTTCTGGTCGAAAAGGCTCCAAGCAAGGGTCCGAGCAAGCTTTTTCCAAGTAAGACTTTCAAGTTGCCAGGTCCACTTGCAGTTCAACCCGTACTCAGTCCTGACAACTACATGCACGTCGTTCCCGGGGCCTTAAAGAAGGCTATGAAATCCGTGCTCATCCAACAGCAGTACATCCACAGCGCGGATGCTCCAATTGCTGATCTGCTTGCAATCATCTCTGAGGCGCGCGATGACGCAGAAGATTTCGATATCCGCATTTTGCTCGGCAAAATCTTCGACGATAAAGCATTGGCCAAAGAACGAGAAAACCTGGCGAACATCGCCAAGCAATACGACCTGAAGATCGGCCGGAACATTCGTTATGTCGACACAACGCGATTCGTCCACTGCCATAACAAACTCGTCATCATTGACGGCATGACGGTATTAGTAAGCTCACAAAATTGGTCGAAAGCGGCGGTACTGGAAAATCGTGAAGCAGGATTGCTGCTCACCCATAAAGGGCTGGCGTCCTACTTCACCGACATCTTTGAAGAAGATTGGAAGGTCGGACAAACCAAGCTGCCATCCCATATCGAGGCTGGGGGAGTGACGCCCGAAACATTGAGCGAAGGCGGATTCGTCGAAGTGGCGGCTGCTGACTACCAGCAGCTTTAACTCGCGCGGCCACAGCATTCAGATTTGCATTCAATTCCACCGCAAGGAGAAAAAATGGCACAAACGACACGCAAAAAATCAGCCCCAGGCGTCCCAAAAGGCCTGGAGGGGGCAAGACGAAAACTGGAACAAAATTTCATCCTCAACGTCGTCGAGGAAGCCTTGTCGGCCGAGAGCGGAACGGATACGCACGGCTTCGAAAACATCAAAGGCGTCGGCATAGGCGAAAGAGTAGTCGCCGGTTGGTTAACCGAGGAGACGTGCGTTACGGTATACGTCGCCGCGAAACTGCCGATGGAAGAGGTGCACGAGTCCGCTCGTGTTCCGGAAAAAGTGGGTGGTGTTCGCACGGACGTCGTGGAAATTGGAGAAATCGACGCATTCCCGTTCAAGGGCCTGTACCGTCCGGCGCCAGGCGGAGTTTCCGTAGGGCACTTCAAAATCACCGCAGGTACGATCGGCTGCCTGGTGAAGAAGGCCGGAAAACTCCACATCTTGAGCAATAACCACGTTCTCGCGAATGTGAACCAAGCAGCGCAGGGCGATTCTGTTCTGCAACCAGGACCTTTCGACGGCGGGACAATGCCGGCTGATGTCATCGCCAAACTCTCGGCGTTTGTGCCTATCAGCTTCACAAATCCAAACCTGGTAGACTGCGCGATCGCCGCCGTTTCTGCGCCGAACCTTGTGACTCCGCTCAACAAAGTTTTGGGAAAGCTGAAACTGCCTGTTGTAGCCCCTGCGCTGAACATCTTGGTGAGCAAATGCGGGCGTACGACGCAGTTCACCAAAGGGCGGATAACGGGCGTGAACACCACCGTCAGAGTCGGATATGGCACGGCGGGAACGGCGATCTTCCGTAATCAAGTGATCGTTCAGTCATTGATCGCGACTCCATTCAGTCAGGGCGGCGACTCAGGTTCCATCATCGTGAACAATGCCAAGCAGCCGGTCGCGTTGCTGTTCGCGGGCAGTACAAGCCACACGATTGCCAACCCGATACAGTCTGTGCTGACGGCTCTCGGAGTAACGATTGCGGTGTGACCTATTGCTCCAGCACGCGTAAGGTGGCCACGTCTTGCGCGTGCATTGCGCTATCCTGTTCTTGGGAGGTAGATCCATGCCTCGCAAGCCAAAGACGAAGCCGAGCATCGACAGCGTCGTGAAAAAGCACGAGGCTCGCATTTTGCAAATCCCAGGCGTGACGGGATTGGGTATCGGCGAGAACGACCGCGATCAGGCTCCTGCAATCAAGGTGTATGTCGAACGAATGACGCCTGAATTACGAAAGAAGTTGCCAGAGAAACTTGACGGTTATCCCGTCGTGGCCGAAGCCACCGGCGAGTTTTATGCATTCTGATTTTTCAGGCAGCCGACTCGGAAAGGTCCGATCATTCTTCCACTTTGTTGACGCGAATAACGACAGCGTCTTGAGGAAGCGAGGGCGGTAATTCAGTGACACACTGAATTTTCATCGCCGCTTGTCAAATGTTGATAACGCTTCGCGATTGCGATGGCGCACCGGACAAGAAGTACTCGAATTGCGAAACCATCGGCGAAGATGTTTCAACTGTTGACGCACGAGTCCCGGCGCACCAGACCAGGCAGATCACTGGGAAGTTTTCCTTCCCTAATACTCCGAAGCCTCGGAACAAGCTCCTGTGGTCGTACGAAATACGCAACATACGCGCCCAGTGACTCCCTCGTCGTATCGCGTCGCTGGAGCCTCATTAATACTTTAATTGCCAGGACGGCCGCGCGCGGCGGTCACGGACCCGTTGTCCGTAAGTAGACTGAGGGATGAATCCGCAGGTTGGATTCGTACCGTTCTCAATATCGGCGCTGGCCACCGCGGCCACCGAAGTCTCTTTTTTGCACCGGCCGTGCTTCGTTGACAGTGAGTTTACGTCCGCCGACTTCTTTGCCATTGAGTTGCGCGATTGCTTTCTCGGCAGCGGCGTCGTCCGCCATCTGTACAAAGGCGAAACCTTTCGAGCGGCCGGTATCGCGATCCGTGATGATTTGAACCGATTCAACTTGGCCGATCTCGCCGAACATGTTAGTAAGGTCAGTTTCTGTGATTTGAAACGAAAGATTTCCAACGAAGATTTTTTTGGACATCCACCTAGTATACGCGTGGATCTGATGTTTTTCGGTAGTACTGCTTGCTGCAAATCCTTTGGATCAGCTTTTTCGTTTCACGCCTGCACGGCGTGAAACGTTAAAACGTTTTCGGTGGGTTGACTACTTTCGCTCTTCGAGGGGTTCGCGACGCACTTTCTTACGGCTGCGTTTCCGGGCTAGTGCTTGTTTGATGCGTTTCTTTTCTCCCGGTTTCAAATAGAAGGAGTGTTTCTTGACCTCCTTAATTAATGTCTTCCTGCATCACCTTGCGCTTAAAGCGACGCAGTGCATTTTCAATGGATTCACCCTCATGAAGTTTAATTTCCGCCATTCCACTCCTCGATTTCCGATCTATTATCAGGATGGTGTCGAATGGAAGTCAAACTTGCGCCAGACGACTCGAGGACCAGCTAGAGGGCGATGCCACGCTATCCCGACAAAGACGAGCATTTCTCCGCGAAAGCAGAAAACGAATACCGAAAAGCGAGTCCGCCAAGAACTGGGCGTGCGGGGCCTATTCGTATTGTTATCGATGCGCATAACGACTATGCTAGTTGTGTCGATTCTCTCCGATTCATTTCCGGACTGTCTTCCTCGTGGCGGTCGAATACTTCCAAGAGAATCCTGATGCGTGCGTCCACGACCTCGCGCTTGAACGGATGAAAGGGAAGGAGAGCGATATGTCTAGGAGGTTGCTGAAAAACCCATTCGAAACGACAAATGCGCTGTAGGGGCGGTCTATTTTCTTGAGGCTGCGCGCTGCCGCGCTTGCGCTTTGCGGACCGCCCGCATCTCGTTGATTCGCTGAAGAACGGGCGTCACAGAGCGCCCCTACAATTCTGATGGAAGTGAGATTCGTTGAATATTTCTCGATGGCCTAAGGCCGACATGCGGTGGTATCTCGGTGTTCGCTGCCAGAAGTGCCACATGCCCATTCTGTTCGCCCTCGATGCAAGCGAAGGAGCGGGAAAACGCCAGTCTCTGTCGGCGGGAAAACTTGTGTTGACCTGCCCGATGGAAAATTGCAGACATCAGGCAGACTACACAGTCGCGGCTGTCTCGCGCTTTCAGAAGCGACCGGATAAGCCAAACCAAACCGAGAGGAGCAATGAAAGTAGTAAGAGTGCAAAACACAAGCGCTGAATTTAAGGTCTGGTGCGAAAGCTGCTGTATTCGAGTCGCTCCGAACGAAGAACGAATCGTTGTTCAGGGCAAGACTTATCACTCACACTGTTACTCCAAACTCGGCACCAAACCGAAAGTTGATACTCCAAGAGTGTCGGCATGAAAGACGTTGTCTGGAACACCGGTAAACTTTGCAACCCGTATCGTTAACAGACTGGAGGTTCGTTTGGATGAGCGATTTAATCCGCAATTCACGGCTGCCCTGCTTGGATTCAATGGAGAAGCGGTGGTCTATTGCAAAGGCATTTCAGACGTCGTTGCGCAGGAATACGCCATGGAGTACACGACAATGCTCCAGAATCGCGCAAAAGGAGTCGAAGCTCAACTTCCCCGAATTCCGGCACGGCTCTTCGGGCCTAATCGCAACTTGATCCGCTCCACGCTGGAAAGGATGTGGGAAAAGTATTTTCCGAAGAAGAGAGGGGGGCTAGCAGGCGCTGCCGGGTTGGAGAAACCAACATAGAAAACTCCCAAAAACAGCGGGACGTCGCCCGACCGTATGAGTGAAGCCCATAAATGCCCTGAGCGTAGGGGAGTGTTGGCTCTACGTTCACGAGCCTCTGCACGGCGCTGTTCCTTCGCTTTCTTACGTTCTGCTTGGGCTTTTTCACGTGCGCGCTTGTTCGAAGGACAGGCGACTTACACTCCCGATATCTGGGTGTCCTCGCATGCGGGACAGTTCAACCTACACAAGGTGTATAAACCCGGAGACCCCTACAACCCTTCACGCTTCGGTGATCTTGCAGCGTACAAGGCAAAGATCACCGACTTGAAGGCGGCATACGAGAAGCAGCTCGCCGAAGAACGCGCCGCGGCGAAGTGACCCGACAACGCGGGCCAGAACGGATTTCCCGCCGGGCGGAACGAGCAAAGGGCTCAGGCTCTACGCGAACTGAAGAAACGTTGAGGAAACCGAGGGAACGTTCGTGAAAATTGTCATGATGGGGTCAGGCGGCTTAGGCGGCTATTTCGGCGCCAGGCTTGCCGCAGGCGGCGCTGATGTCCATTTCGTGGCGCGCGGCGCCCATCTCGACGCCATGCGGTCGCAGGGCCTGACCATCGAGGGGCCTGCCCCGCTTCACCTTCCGAAGGTGCAGGCGACGAGCGATCCGTCTTCGATTGGATCGGCCGATTTTGTGTTCGTTGCCGTGAAGCTGTGGGATACTGCGACAGCGATCGAGCAGATAAAACCGATCGTCGGGCCAAACACGACGGTGATCTCGTTCCAGAACGGCGTGCTCAAAGATCGGTATCTTGGCGACGCGTTCGACGCGTCCCGCGTCATGGGCGGGGTCGGTTATGTAGCCACCGCCATCGATCGGCCTGCCGTGATCCGTCAGACCGGACCCATGCAACGTCTGCTGTTCGGGGAATTGGACGGCGCGATCTCCGGTCGCGGGAAGCGTCTTCTCGACGCCTGCCTGAAAGGCGGCATCGCAGCGGACTTGAGTCCGGATATCCAGCGCGAAATCTGGCAGAAATATGTGTTCATCGTTGGCCTGTCGGGTACGACGACGACCATACGCAAGCCGATCGGACCGATCCGGGAGAATGCCCAAACGCGCGCGTTCCTACTGGACGTCATGCGGGAAGTTGCCGCCGTAGGGCGCGCGCATGGAATCGATCTGCCTGGGGATTATGCGGAGCAGCGCCTCGCCCTCGCAGACGACGTGGCTTACGACATGACCTCTTCCATGCATCACGATCTCGAGCGTGGAAATCGGCTTGAGGTGCGCTGGCTGTCCGGCGGCGTTGTGGAGCTCGGAGAACAAGTCGGCGTGCCGGCGCCGCTGAATCGCGCCATCGCCGATATTCTTACCCTGCATGCGAATGGCAAAAACGGATCTGCGGCCGCATGAGCGCGCATGACGGCGTCGCGTTTCCGGCGCTGACGATCCGCTCCGTCGGGACAACGCCTGTTCTCGTCCCAATGAACTTTGCGCTCGGCACCAGCGCCGCGCGTGTGACCGAGGCTCCGCTGCTGTTGATTAATCTCGAAACAGAGGAAGGCGTCACCGGACGAACTTATTTATTCTGCTATCGGCCCAGCGGCGCCCGCGCGATTGCATTGCCCGTCGAGGACGCCGCATCCCTGATCAAAGGCGAACAGGCGCGCCCTGCAGATATTGCGTCCAAATTGGTCCGGAACTTCGCGCTGATCGGCGTGACAGGCACAGTGAGAATGGCGCTGTCTGGGTTGGACGCGGCGATGTGGGATGCGCTCGCGATCGCCGCGGGCCTCCCGCTTGCATCCATGCTGGGCAGCGCGCCTCGGCCCGTCCGAGCCTACAACTCCTGCGGCTTGGGTTTGATGGCGCCTTCTGCCGTTGCCGATGAGGCCGAGCGTCTTGTCAAGCGCGGGTTCAAGGCCATCAAGTTGAGATTGGGCTATCCAACGCTGGCGGAAGATTTGTCAGCGTTCAAAGCCGTGCGCAAGCGCGTGGGCGCGGCCGTCGCAGTGATGGTCGATTACAATCAGGCGCTGTCGGTCGAGGACGCTCTGCTGCGCGCTCCTGCGCTCGCCTCTGAAGGAGCGGCGTGGCTGGAGGAACCGATCCGGCACGACGATCTCGAGGGCAATGCGAAGATTGCGGCGGCCAGTGGGATTCCGCTGCAAATCGGCGAGAACTTCAACGGGGTAGAGGCGATGGCTGCTGCGCTCCGGGGGCAAGCCTGCCAGCTTGTCATGCCCGATCTCGCCCGCATCGGCGGCGTAACAGGCTGGATGCAGGCGGCGGCTCTAGCCGCCGCGCATCGCGTCCCGATGTCATCGCATCTGTTTCCGGAGGTCAGCGCTCATCTGCTCGCGGCGACGCCGACCGCCGACTGGCTGGAGTATGTGGATTGGGCCGACGCAATTGTTCAGGAGCCGCTGAAGATCGTGGATGATATGGCCGTTCCGCCGGATCGCCCAGGCTCCGGACTCGACTGGGATGTTCGAGCGGTCGAGCGTTATCGAATGAGCTGACGGGTCATTTGATCAGCAGCACCCACGGCACGCCGACGGCCAGAAATACGGTCAAGAAGATCAGACCGAAAATGCCGCCGAGTCTCCAGTAATCGCGCGCAGGCAAATAGCCGCTACCGTAGTAGATGGGACTCGGGCCTGCTCCATACGGCGAAACCACGCCCATGATGCCGATCGTCAGGCAAAGGAGCAGCGCATATTGATAGGTCGGTATTCCCGGTATTTTCGAGCCGGCCGCCGGCATCACGGGAAGCATCGCGGTTGTGTGGGCAGTGACGCTGGCGAACATGTAGTGCGAAAAGAAAAACAACGCGATGAGCGCCACCATCGCGACGGTCGGCGAAGCGCCCGTGAGCTGACCGGCGACCGTTTCGGCGAACCATTTCACAAAACCGACCCTGCTCAGGCCGTCAGCAAGCGCGATGAGCGTTGCAAACCACACCAACGTGTTCCACGCCGCCCGATATTTGAGAATGTCGTCCCAGCCGAACACTTTCGTCACGACCATAATCGAGACTGCCATGAGCGCGACCGCTGTCGCATTCACGTAACGCGCGCCGAATATCCATAGCGCGAGGGCAATCGTCACAAGCACAGCGACCGCAATCTCCTGTGCGCTCATCGCGCCCATGCTGGCGAGTTCGCGGCCCGCCCATTTCGGGACCTCCTCGCTGTGTTTGATTCCGGGCGGGTACAGCCAATAGGTGAGCAATGGCATCGCAATGAGCAGCGTTACCACATTTTTCATAGGCAAGGGCGAACAGGAAAGCGGCAAAGATCAGCCAAACTGTCGCGTTGGAGAAACCTGCCAGGGCCCATGTCATCGCCGCGTCGGCGGGGTTGACCCCGGGTTTGGCAAGCTCCGCCGGTCCATAAAGAACGGTCGGCGCTAAAGCCGTCACCACGGCGACGCCGATCAGTCCCACGGCAGCGCCGGGCAGTGGTTCCGAGATCTGCGCAACGATCACGCCGGCGAAGATGGCGAAATAGTACCAGGCATCTGCACCAATCCCGCTGGCGCCGGCGTCAGCGCCAGTAGCCCCGTGACGGCAACCGGAACAATCGCTCGCCATGAATTGGTCAAATGCAGCCTGTCGAGGCCGCCACCAGCCTCTTTTACAGCAGCTTCTGAAAAATTGCTCATCCCTAAACCACCAACGCGCAGCGCATGATAATACTGCTTTCCGCACGCCCGGCAAAATGGCCACACATTTCCCAGATGCGTGCGCCGGTAGTATGCGAATCCATCGTGAAAAGATTTGCAAGTGTCCTTGCAGATTTTCAAATGGACCTACACGGTCGTCGCGACGATATGCTCTGGTTAGCCGCTCTGGTTAGCCGCACTGTTGTTAGCCGCACTTGACAGGGACAGGGGCCTGCTATAGCGTCTCACAGCCATAGATCCTGGCAGATACTGGAGGCATGTCTATGAAGACTTGGCGGTGGTTATTTCTATTCGTGTTTGTGCTTTCCACGACGTTGGCCGTGACCGTGCTGCTACAGACGCCGGCGCAAGCTCAGGGCGGCAGGCGCGGCGGACCACCACCGCAGGCGGTGCCTTTGTCACAAGAGGTGGCGAACGAGGATCCGCAGACTGCAACCCTGCGGAATGACCGCATGGATTTTCCGCCGTTCAAGATCATCGGCAATCTCTATTACGTTGGGACCGCGTTCTGCGGGTCCTACCTCATTACGACGCCGATGGGCAATATTCTCTTCAACACGAATTTTGAAGAGACTGTCCCATTCATGAAGAAGAATATTGAATCGTTAGGCTTCAAATTTGAGGACACCAAAATCATTCTGGCCAGCCACGGTCACCCCGACCATCAGACAGGCGATGCAATGGTGAAGCAGATGACGGGGGCGATGACGGAGTTCATGGCCGAGGACGTACCTGCGATACGGAACATCAAGCCCCGCGACGGAAAAGAGCATCCCATCGATAAGGTTCTGCACGACGGCGATGTGGTCACGCTCGGCGGGACAACGCTCACCGCGCACCTGAATCCGGGCCACACGCTGGGCTGTACGACCTGGACACTCCCGGTCACGGATGCGGGACGAAGATACAACGTGACGATTATTTGCGGCGGACTCCAGGACAATACCCGGCTGGTTTACAACCAGGCGGAGCCGGAAATCGCCCAAGTGTGGCAATCAACCATCGACAAATGGAAAACCTATCCCACCGATGTTTTCCTCGGTGCGCACACTTGGTTTTTCAACCTCACCGGCAAGTACAAGAAGATGCAGGCCAACCCCAAGGGACCAAACGTTTGGATTGATCCGAACGGATACAAGAAGTACATCGCCGATGTGCAGGCACTGCGAGACAAGCTGATTGCCGAGCAGACTGCAGCAGGCCCGCCGCCTCCAAGAGGAGACGGACGCGGTCCTCAGTAGCCCGTCGTGACAATTTTTCATGCAAAAAAAATAAGGCGGCGAGATGTTTCGCACTGCGCCTGCTTCAGACTCAGCGAGTGCGCCAGCGAAATCCAAACAGGCATCCATGTGATCGTGTCGCGGCGACCGTTTGGCGTCAGGGGTCGAAATCAGCCAGCTCTTCGGAAAATGTTCTTTGAGAATCCGCGATGCCCTGGGCGAGACGAATTGGTCCAGGATGAATTCTTTTAGCAGCATCCTAATGTTGATGGGTTCCGAGCTGGCGCTCCGAACGGTGTTGATTGGGAGACTGAGCGTCACGCAGCCGACCGAAATCGTTTGGGTGGTGACCCGTCTCTATCATCAGAATCTCTTCTACATTCTCTGCGTCGTCCCGGAAGGCGAAGAATTCGGCAAATACCAGCCCGTCTTCGTGCAAATCATTCGAAGCGTCGAGTTGAGGGAGCGGTGGGCGGTTAGCATTTATCACCAGTTGCCTGCTGTAACGGTCGATACGCTGGTCCTCTCGATAGTTCGAAAGTAGTATTGACGCTGATAGTCCACGCCCCTTACCCGCACTAAAGTCAAGACCCACCATTGCTCCATTGTCGAAAGTTTCACCACGAACGAGAATCACGGGCCCTGCAGACGTTGACCGTGTAATGGAGCTGCAGGAAGTTTTTGCATAGGAGACGCAACACAATGAAACGGATTTCTATAGCCCGGGCCCTGGTTCTGATGTGCATAGCGATGTCAAGCGTTGTGTGGGCTGCCAATGACCGGTATTACACGGCATTTATCTCGCCCTCGAACGTAGCGCCCGGCGGCCTTCCAACGAACTTTAATTTGATTGTCACGAACAACATCCTGAGTGGCCCGTCGCACTTCTTGCGGCAAATCATCGTGACGGTGCCAACGGGGTTCACCATCTCAGGAACAGTTACGGTTCAGGCGCCCGCAACCGCTCCGCTACCGTGGAAAGCTACGGTCAGCGGCAACAAAATTACCGTCGTGAGCGGTTCCACATCCGATGCCTCTGTCACGGCTGGTCAGAGCGTCACGATCACGGTTCCCGCATTAGCTCCAGCGACCGGCTGCCCCGGCGGCTCCTATGTTTGGGGTATTAACGCGAGCCAGGTCGTGGGCGGCGGCACAGGAAACCAGTACTTGCCCACGCCCGGTGCGTCCACGCCGACTGTCAATGTCACCTGCGATACGCTCACGAACCTGACTCTCTCCATTAGCCCCGACGCCATCATGACGGCGAACGCCGCGGCCCAGGTCACGTTCACGTCGAAGTTGACGAAAGCGGCCGACAACACGCCGCTGAATCACGAACCGATCACGTTTTTCCTCGGCGGTAACCCGATTTCGTGCATTGGCGGCGCCAGTTATACAGACGTCACTGGCGTCGCGACTTGCTCTTACTACCCGCAAGCCCCACCCAATACGCCGCTCACGTCCGGCGTGTATGATATCGTCGCGACATTTGCGGGAGACACTTCGATTGTTCCACATCTTGGAGGTTCGACAGCGGGTCCCGTCAAATTGAATGTCAATGCGACGGGTACGGGTCTTGAGGTTACACCTTTGATTGTGCCCTATCGCTCAATCCCACAACCAGTCACTCTGACTGCGAAGCTGACCTACAACAACGGCCTGGCGCTGGGTGGAAAGACAGTTAGCTTTACTCTAGGTTCCGCGTCAGCCGGAAGCGCAACCACCGACAGCTCGGGCGTGGCTACAGTCAATGCAACTCTGCCCGTGCTCTCTCCGGGCGAACTAGACCAATACATCAAAGCTAGTTTTGCTGGAGATCCTGTCTACTCTGGAGCCAATGGCGACAACTCAGTGACCGTCGGACCGATGGCAGCTACAATCTCCTTCATACAATCTAGTCTGACCCAAACCTACACTGGCGACCCCCTTTCGCCCACAGTCGTCACGAATCCGGCGAACTTGTCCTACACTGTGACCGGATTCCCTCAGACCAACGCTGGAGCGTATACAGTAAGCGCAACCATTAATGATCCGAGTTACGCCGGCACGACAGGTAATCAAACGTTCACGATCAATAAGGCAAGTGCAACGATCGTCATTACACCCTATATCGTGACCTACGACACGGCCCCACACTCTGCTTCCGGAACCGCCACAGGCGTCAAAGGGGAAAACCTGAGCGGAGGACTCGTGATTACCAGCGCCCACACGAATGCTGGAACCTATGCGGACAGTTGGACCTACGATGGAGGAACGAATTACGTTTCTACCAGCGGCGCCTTCAGCGACGTTATCAACAAAGCCGGCAGTTCGGTTTCGATCACAGGCGGAACGTACGTATACGATGGCCAAGCGCATCCCGCGACTGCGTCGGCCAGCACGCAGGTCGCCACGCTAACTAATCCGACGGCAGTCTCGATCAGCTACAGCGGAAGTTGCAATGTGGCTCCTACGACGGTCGCGGAGGGCAGCAGCTGTACGGCAACAGGCACGTATCTCGGTGACGCGAACCATGCTGGAAGTATTGTTACAGCGACCATCGTCATCACGCAGACCGGCCAGATCATCAGGTTCACTTCGATTATCGTGACCGCAACTTCGACTTCGGGATTTGCTGTTTCGTTCGCGTCTGGTACTCCGAACATCTGCTCAGTCGGTCCGGCGCTTGATAGCAGCAATAATCCGATTCCCGGAAAAGCCCTCGTCACTTTGATTTCGGGAAGTTGGGCGCAGTGCTCCGTACTGGCGGATCAGCCGGGCACCAATGACGTCACTCCGGCTCCGGAAGTTTTGGGGGTATTCTCGACAACACCGTAAGCCCGCAACAGAACTTTCTGCTCTAGGGGGCGGTCTATGACCGCCCTTTTTTAGTGTTCGGCAAAAATCTGACCATTGACCGATTCGTCAATCGTCATTTGTCATCCATATTGAGCGGCATCCTACGGCAGCGCGAACCCTTCTCTGCCTTGAACTAACTAGTAGCATCGCTTTCAGGCTTGTACTTCGTTGAAAACACGAGGTGTTTATGAAATCCGGCTCGTGCACATGAACACGCGGCTCTGCACATATGCATGAGCCCGGTGCATTTGTGCAAAGCGCCGTGTTTATTTGCAAAGGGCCGTGTATAGGTGCAGAGCGTCATGTTCGTCTGCACGCGTCTGTGCATGTGTGCAGAGCCGCATGTTTATTTGCACGTCCACATGCACGTGGGAAGTGCGAAAACGCCGCGAAGAAGTCTTTGAAAACTTGCGCAACCTTTCCGCTTGTGTGAAGGTGCAAACTATTTTCAATGTCCCAACTGAACTCTGTCGAAGTGCCGGGCAAACGGGAAACGTGGCGCATATACGACGCCTGGGTATTTTAGTGCGAGGTTGCGCGCACGTTGCTGAAGGTGGGTCATTTTGAAAGCTCTCTTTCGAAAAATGAATTTGCCACAAGAGCGGCTTCGAGCATTTTCTTGCGGATAGATCTTTTGTCCGTGAGTTCTCCGTTTTTAGCAAGAAAGTTTTTCCATCGCAGAGCAAAACTGATGTGAGCGAGGAAAGTGGCGATCGCGGAGTTGAATTGATTCAGGCCGCGGAGAGACCACTTGGCGGAGCGGCTCGACGATCAGATCGAGACGCTGATGGCGTTTGTTTTCGCTTATCCTTTCCGCGGGACAACTGTTCCGTCAGAATTGGAGTTGGAAAGTAAATTGGAAGCTACGACCGTCGTTCAACGTGTTGGTGATCTTGCCGAATGCCGGAGAGCTCAAGTCCGGGTTAGGGTCGGCAAATTGGGGCGTGTTGAAGAAGTTAATCGACTCGGCGCGAAAGGTGAGGGTCGTCTCCGAGCGCAGCGGCCACGAGCGGGCGAGAGCGGCGTTCATGTTGCGGATGCCTCCTCGCCGGAAGGTGTTGAACCCGAGGTTGCCGCGCGAATCGTTCGCCTGAATCAGCGCGAAGGCCGAACGCGGCAGGCGCGACTGTGAAGTGTCCGGGTTGCCGATGGAGCGGCCGAGAATCGTGCGATCGAGAATATTAGGACGGTCGCCATTGCTGCCGTCGACGTTCCCAAAACCGGGGCCGTCGGACCCGGAGATCACCGTGAACGGGAGTCCGCTTTTGGCGAGGAATATCCCGGAAATTCGCCATCCGCCGGCCAGGCGCCAGAGAAAGTGGCTCCTGGAGGAGGGGATCGCGTATTGCAACCGCACAGTCGCCGCGTGGGACTGATCGAACGCACTCGGGCCTTTGAGATCCTGCGCGACCGGTTCTTGTGATTGGCTGTAGCCCTGGCGCGCCTCATCGCCCGCGGCCATGTTGGTATAGGCGCTACCGGTGTCGATGGCCTTACTGAACCAGTAGGACGCGTCCAAGGTGACGCCACGCCACGCGGGAGCTTTGATGTCGATCCGCGCCGCATCGAAATATGCGTTCGAGGCATTCTGAACCCGGCGGAGTTCGAAGTAGCGCGGGTCGGGGCGCCGGTCGGTAACGGTGGCCGTGGTCTGCGGGATGCCGGGTACATGCACGGCCCGGTTCGTGAACCACATCATAAAGAGCTTGTGGGTGCGGCTGCCAATGTAACTGAGTTGGATGTTCCAGGCGCGGCCCGGCAAAGGATCCCAACTGAAGTTGTATTCGTGCGTGTAGGGCGACTTCAAGTTGGACGGCACCTCGAACTGGGTGTGGCGCGCGCCCGGCCCCAGGTATGTATTCGCGAGCGGGTTGAGGAGCGGCGGCGCCTGGACCTCGACTTTGAGAAACCCTGGCGGATCCCAGCGGACCTGCTGAAGTGTTTGGTAGTAGATATCGCCGAATTGAAGTCCGTACGCGGCGCGAATGACGCCGGCACGTGGGAGCTGCCACGCGAAACCGGACTGTGGCGCAAACGCCGTGCAGTCGCAATTGAAGTTGATTTCGGTAAGGTGGTTCACTTCGCTGGGACCGCTGACCGGCTGGTAGCGGAGACCGAAGTTAACAGTGAAATTGGAGCGGACTTTCCAGACGTCACCCGCGAAGTATTGCTGCTCCGACCAGCGAAAATGCCTGTACCCTTCCCCAATGCCGACACTGTAACGGGTGGGAATACCCAGGCGAAAGTTGGTAATGGCGTCGCGGCCGAAATCGGCGCGGAAGTAATAATTGCCTCGGTCGCTCGACGCTTCACGGCCGTTATTCTGATCCCGAACCCACTCCGCACCCGCAGCGAAGGAGTGATTACCGATCTGGCGGCGGTAAAGGGCGGCGTAGCGGAAGCGATTCAGGCGGCGATCGACTGGGATAGTTGCGTCCGGCCCAAGGCTCTTGTAGGAAGTCCCGATGATGACCTGCGGTCCCACTGCGTTCGGCTCCGGAACCAATAGCGAATGGACGCGATCGAAACCTGCGGTGAAGTCGATGAGCGAGTGGGCATCGAAGAAGTGGTTCCAGGTCAAACGCGCATTATGCGACTTGGTGTTCGTGTCGGGATTCTGGCCGGCCACGAATTCGAACGCCTGGACTTGCTGATTGGTGAAGGCGTGCCGCAGGAATAGGCGGTCGCGCGGGCCCAGATCCTGGTCCAGGTGGATCGTGGAGGCGTCGGTGTTGATGGACTGTGGCGAGTTGGTGTTGAGCATTCGGGGATCGACGTCGACGCGATTGGGCGCAAGTTTTGGGTAGGCGTCGATCCATCGCTGGATCAGCCGGTAGGCGGCGGGATCGGTGGTAAGCGGAACGCGCTCAGAGGCGAGAGGCACCAGCACATTGCCGTTCACGCTGCCCCGAAGTTTTTGTCCGGAGCCATCCAGCGTGAGATGCGCGCCGCGCCACAGGCCAAGACCCGCCACAAACCCGTAGTTGTTTTCGTGAGCGGGCTTCACGCTGCCGACCTGGAAGAACGATCGCGCGCTGAAAATACTGTTGCTGTGAGTGAAGGAAATCCCGCCATAAAAGTCTCGGGAGCGCGAGGCCGGGCTGAGGTGTATCGGTCCGGTCGGCCTGTTGCCGAACTCCGTACCGAAGTAACGGAATTCCGGTTGGAAGACGCGGGTGACGGTGGCACTGCTGCCAAGGCGGACATTGAGTTCTTTGAGAGCGTTGTTGTCGATCAGATTGAACTGGACATTCTCGTTGCGGCGGCTTTCGCCCGCCTGTACTTCGGTTTTACCAATCAGATTCAGCTCGGTGCGCTTGTCATCGGCGGGCGCTTCAGGCGTGGGCGTCTCGGGTGCGGCTTCAGGGGACCTGAGTTTTTCCGGCGCGCTCGCCTCCTGGCCCAAGCAGGCGAGAGTCGGCGAGAGGATGCTAATTCCCAGCAACAATCGAAAGAGCCAAACTCGCATAGTCTTCTACTAACCGATTTCGAAGCTCAAAAACGTCCGTTTTTTGGAGAAACCTCTGCTTTACGGCGGACGTGAGACTCCGCGTTCGTTTATCGGTTCGAGTACAATTCTGGCATGAGTATCAAAGAAATCGAGACGGCTGCTCTTAAACTTCATCCTAAAGATCGAGCGCGTCTGGCCGAAAGGCTCCTGGAAAGTCTTGAGGATCTGTCGGAAGAGGAGAACGAACTCATCTGGGGTCAAGAAGCGGAACGACGGGATGAGGCTTGGAGTTCGTCAGAGGCCAGCAGAACCGCTAAGAAGGTTCTGCGTAGCGCCCGCGCAAAACTCCGGTAAATGCCGCGAGTCTCCTTTATTTGATATGGTTGTTGCAAGCCCTCATCATCGGTGCTCCTCAAACGGTCAGCGTAGCGAGCAACGCACCGATATTCTGAGTGTTCTCCACCACCCAGAGCGATTCGAGAACCGCATCGGTTTTCTGGCGAGGCCAGCGCTTGCCGATATTGCCGCGGAATTTGCGGTCGATATCCGGCCTTTGCATCGGCTTACCCGCGAAGCCGGGAATGTCGTTGACCTCGCGGCTGATCCGCTGCCCATCCGCCAGAATTGCGGTGATGCGGGTTGGTACGGCGTCGCCGATGCGCGCGGTGAGCTCCGGGTCTTCCACGACCGTAATCTTCTGCATGAAGGCGAGGATGCGCGGTTCCTTCAACTTCGCCGGTGCGTAGCTGTCATTAGTGATGTCGCCGTCGAACATGGCGCGCGCTGTAATGTAGGGCATGGAATGATCGGCGGTGTCGCGCGTCGCGGGTGCCCACTTCTCGCGCTCGCTGCCGGTCTGCTGCAGCCCGCGCTTTGACGTGGCGATTTCGATGGAGGCAATTCGTTCGAGCGCGGGGGCCCTGTCATGGCCGATGCGCGCACCCTTTGTTAGCTCGTCGGCGACCGCCGTGGCCGCGACGATCGCGGTCTGCGTGTAGACCACCGCGGGATAGGCCTTCATGCCGCATCGGTTGATTCGGAAAGAATTCCCGCGGCCGCCGAATTTCCCGACATCGATACTGGCCTCGCCCGAGACCTGCTTGAAGAGGCCCAGCCGGCCCTCGAAGATCGGCGCCGGACCGGTCAAGCCGCCGCGTGCCAGCAGCGCGGCGAACACCGCGTTGCGCGAGGCTTCGCCATCAGCGAGTCCTTTCCAGTCGGAGAGCACCTGCGCCCGCGTCTGGCCCATCGCAATGTGGTCGTTGATCGCAAGATTGACGGCCTCGGTCAGCTTCGCCGCGTCAAGCTTCATCAGCTTGCCGGCCGCAAGCGCAACGGCCGGAAGACTGAACACCGGTGAATCCCAGCCGCGCGCGGTAAGGTCGAGAGCGTCCACCAACCGGCAATCGATCTCGTAGGCGAGCGCGATCGCCGTGATGAGGTCATGGGCGCTCGCTCGTTCGGCTTCGGCGACCGCGATGCACGGAGCGATATGATCACTCGGATGGCTGGTCACTTTGCCGACATAGATGTCATTCAGATCGTAATACCGGCCCGCCGCGCCATTGGCGAAAGCAGCAAGATCGGGGGAAGTCTTGCGTGTCGTGCCGATGATGGTAGCGGCCCCCTGGACGCTCTGCGCGATTTCACGGCAGACGCGCACGGGCCGCTCGTCGAAGGCGGCGATGCCGCAACCGAGCGTGTCGATGACGTGCGATTTGACGCGTTCGACGGTCGCGGCATCGAGATCTTGATAACGCAGCGCCGCCGCATACGTGGCCAGTCTTTCCGCCAATGGTCGAGTTTCGGCTGCGCGCACCTTACGCGCAAAGCCGTGCACGCCGAGCGCTACTATTCCGGCGACAATGCTGCGGCGGGAAATCTTCTTGGCGTCGATCGCTTCGGACATGGGAAAGTTTCCTGGTGCCATGGCCGCGATGTTAGCACGCTTTACTGGATATTCGGGTTCGCAGAATGGATAGGGATATGATGGCAGCGATACCTATCGCCTTATCAGGCTGCAGAGTATGGGAGGATGGCTTTGAAGGGAATTCTAAAGTGGCCGTTGATCGTTGCGGCAATCGTTGTGGTCTTGAGAGTGATCGTGGAAAGGAGCGGCGCGCCTGCGGCTGTCAGCAACATGCTCAGTGTCGCAGCATTGACAACCGTGCTGGGTCCGCTTTATTTCGCACTCCAGGTTGGACTGGCCCGTAAGCCGCATCCTAACTCGATGCTCATCCGGCTCATCTTCATCTACGCGGTATGCGCTCGCGGCATGGTGCTGCCCACGTATTGGGCGGCTCGCATGTTTAATTGGACGGAACCTCGTTTTGCCGGGGTCGACGCAGCGAATCCTCTTGTCGGTTTCATCGCGCTTCCTCTTATCACGGCCGCCTTCTGGATCGTCGCGTCCATGGTCATCGGCAGCGGAATCGGATTCATTACACTCGCCATCGTGGGCTCACGCATGAAAACAACTTGAATCGTGACGTGTATACTACTCGCCATGACGTTTCGGCGCGTTTTCGGTTGTGCTGGGATCCTGCTCCTCACTGCCTCACCGGCACCGGCCCAGTGGGCGAAGCCTCGCGATCCGAGCGTGCCGCGCACAGCTGATGGCAGGCCGAATCTGACGGCTCCAACGCCCCGCACGGCCGATGGGAAACCCGACCTATCCGGCATGTGGCTCTCGAGCCTCAAATACAATGGAAACCTGGCGGCCGACCTCAAGGCGGAAGACGTCGCTATGACTCCGTGGGGCAAGGCTCTCTATGACGAGCGCACCAAAACCTTCAGCCGCGACGATCCCGAGAATTATTGTTTGCCGGACGGCGTCCCACGCTACTGGGCTGCTGGCGCCACGCCAAGCCGCATTATCCAAACGACTGGGATGATCGTGGTCCTGTATGAAATCAAAACCATGTTCCGGCAGATTTATATGGACGGACGCACGCTGCGGCCCGATGCTCCACCAACGTGGTTGGGTTACTCGACCGGAAAGTGGGAGGGCGACGTTCTGGTAGTCCGAACCGCTGGATTTAATGATAAGACCTGGCTCGACGACAATGGCCACCCGCATTCGGAATCTCTCGTCGTCACCGAGCGGTTCCGCCGTCCCGACTTCGGTCATATGTTCATCGACATCACTATCGAAGACCCCATCGCCTACGCACGACCCTGGACCGTCACGGAAGACTTTCGCCTGGATCCCAACGGCGACCTGCTCGAATACGTGTGCAACGAAAACGAGCGCGACCTGCGCCACATCGTGCCCTCGAGCCGGTAGGGGAGAACAGATCCGGGTTCGCCGGGCAATCCCATCGCCATCAGATAAGAAGACGATCGCGAGTTTTGCTTTTCACTGTTTTCCCTTTGTCGGTGTACCGGCCTGCTCCTGTGCGCTCCAGTACCGCTCGAGAATCGGCAGGTCCCGGTTGTTTTCGCAGAGATGCTCGAGCAGTTCGGTGTCCGGCTGCAGGGTGAATCGCATCGTGTCGGACTTCCATGGTCGTGAGTACGCTTTGGGGTCGTCGATCGTCACGTCGACCTCCATGTGGCCGAAGTTGACGCGGCGAAAACGTTCCGACGTGCGCAGCGCCTCGGTATGCGGGTGCCCGCTGTTATCGAGCCAGCTACCTTCCTTGAAGCCCGCAGTCTCAACGACGAAGGTGTCGCCTTCCCACCGGCCGATCGAGTAGCCGTACCACGCGGGTTGATCGGAATTGACCGGCAACTGCCGCCCATCGGTGTGAATCTGCCGGTACTTATGGAATTCCTCGAACAGAAGAACCGTGACGCCGGGCATCTGGAGGATCTTGAAGGGGATCCCCGCAACCGTCATCGCATCGGGGACCCCGTGAGGCATGCAGTACGTCTCGGGGCGGTTCCAGCCGTACGTCTCCACGCGATGTTTGTAGAGTTCCGCTGCCCACGGCAGCATCGGCGCGTCGCTACCTGCGGGAACCAGGTTCTCGTTCCACCGTTGGTTATCGGCACGCCAGATGCCGGACAAATCCGGTTTGCCTTCGGCGGTTCGCGGCGTCGCGGCGTTCAGGTTCGGTTTGCCCTCAGGCGTGCGGGGGGTGCCTGCAAGCGGCAGCGACAGCCACTGTGCGACGGCTGTTTCCGATGTGCCAAGAAGAACGATCATTGCGCATAGCGCCAATATGCGGAAATGTCTCATTCCTGCCTCCTGTTATCCACGTGCAGTATAGGAGATCGAAAGTCGCAATGGAATCGCGGACTCCGTTAACCAGCGAATTTTGGAAGGTGACCCCAGAGGGGACGATCACGACTGTGGCGGGAAATGGAGCTATTGGTTTTACCGGGGACGGCGGACCCGCGACTTCCGCTCGGCTGAATGGTGGGGCGTTCACTTCATTGCCGATCAGTCAGTGAATGGCAGGCTTGGCGTTAACTTCGGTCCGCCAGTCGGTTCAAGTACTGGCATACGAACTGTCGATTAAGGGTCCTCTCGGATTACAATGCCACCATGAATTGGATGCAACTCGCTCTACAGTTGACACGTGCGGCAATGAGCATCGGCGACGAACCGCAGCGGCAGCCGGAAACGCCAAGGGACCTGGGTGAGGCACTGGCCCAGCAATTTGCGCTGATCGATCGCAACATCGAAGCCGTTACCCGCATCGTGAATTCGCAGAACCAACGGCTCGAACGTGAACTGAAACGTCAGAAGATTTGGAATTATGCCTTGATGGCCGGATTAGTAATCGCGATAACTGTGGCGTTAATACGGGCATAAGGGGAAACGCGGCCTTTGAAGAAAACCCCGCTCAGCCATTTTTCGATGAACAAGCGCACTTTGATAGTTCCTCAATTACATACTGAGGAGGTTCTGTGGAAAACATCATTTCAGGGTTGTTGAAACATTACGAGAACGGCAGGCTCTCTCGGCGAGACTTAATTCAAGGATTACTGCGGCTGCGCTGGAGGTTGACATGCGATTACTAGCTCGAAACTGGATGCTTTTGGCGATCGTGCTTGTGTCTGCGCGCACAGCTTCGAGTCAGGACTTCCGCCTGCCGGACGGCCGGGGCAAGGACCTCGTGGAGCGTCATTGCATGCGCTGCCATGATGCGCAGAAACTCGCCGGCCCGGATGGCGGCCACTGGCCCGCCTTCGGGCCGGGCAAGAGCCCGGGGGAATGGCAGCGCGTCATGACCTTCATGGGCACCTACGGCCTGACGCTGTCGAAGGAGGAGGTGCCCATCGTCACCGCGTATTTGACGAAGGCGTTGGCCGGTCCCGCGCGGCCGACAGGTGTCCGGATGGCGGGACCCATCGAGGCAACGATCAGAGAGTGGAAGGTCACACCGGGCACGCGGCCTCACGATCCCGCGGTCGCGCCCGACGGCGCCGTCTGGTATACGGGCCAGGCGAGCAGCCGCCTGGGTCGTCTCGATCCGAGCACCGGTGAAGTCAGGAACTATCCACTCCGGCCCGATAACACAAAGCTGCC
>Ga0209470_1000831_pt1 | contig 24074 bp, 28 predicted proteins | sample GraSoiAngelo_125_FD_185882 | JGI IMG/M metagenome (GOLD analysis project Ga0209470, IMG submission 185882) | Grasslands soil microbial communities from the Angelo Coastal Reserve, California, USA - 14_0927_05_40cm (SPAdes) (version 2) | ecosystem: Environmental > Terrestrial > Soil > Grasslands ... | reverse complement strand
TCGACCCCGGTGTTCGATCAGGACATCGGCCGCGAATCGGAGGCGAGTCGTTCTTTTCTGATGCCGGCGAACCGCGAAAATGTAATCTAGACCCAGCGGGATGGGACTGGGGTTCATGGTCTCCATCGGAGAAATCCTCAAAGGACGCCACACCGGCAAAGTCGTCGAGCTGCGAGGCTGGATCTACCGGACCCGGACGGTCGGGGGGAAGGCCTTCGTCGTCATCCGGGACGCGACGGGGATCCTTCAGGCGACGATCTCGCGGGATGCCGTATCTCCCGAAGCATTTCAGGCCGCAGAGAAGGCGCTGATCGAGTCCGCGGTGGTCGTCCACGGAAAAGTCGTCGCCGACAAGCGGGCCCCCGGCGGGTATGAGATCCAATCGGACGACTTCAAGGTCGTCCACTTCGCGGAGAAGTTCCCGATCCAGGAAGACCTGAGCGAAGAGTTCCTCCTCGACGTCCGGCATCTGTGGGTCCGTTCGCAGAAGATGACGGGCATCTTCCGCGTCCGTCACACGGTCTTCGGCGCCGTCCACGAATACTTCCGCGAACACGGTTTCTGGGAGGTCCAGCCTCCGATGATCACGCCGGCGGGCAGCGAGGGCGGCGCGACCCTGTTCGAGGTCGACTACTTCGGTCGCAAGGCCTTTCTGACGCAGTCGTGGCAGCTCTACGCGGAGGCCCTCGTCCTCGCGATGGAGAAGATCTACTACGTCGGGCCCTCGTTCCGCGCCGAGAAATCCCGGACGACGCGACACCTGACGGAATACTGGCATGCCGAGATGGAAGAGGCCTGGGTCGGGATGGACGCCGTGATCCGGCACGCAGAGGGCGTCATCTCCCAGGCCTGCGCGCTCGTCGCGGAGGAGCGAGTCGAGGAAATTGTCGCCTTAGGCCGCACGCCGGAATTCCTGAAGGCCGTCAAGCCTCCCTTCGAGCGCATGACGTACGATGAGGCCCTGAAGGTGCTCAAGGCGAAGGGCATCGAGGTGGAGTGGGGCAAGGACCTTCGCACGCTCGAGGAGCGGGCGCTGACCGAAGGCAAGTCGAAGCCGGTCATCGTCACGCATTACCCGCGAGTCTCGCAGGCGTTCTACAAGGCACGCGACCCGAAACATCCCGACCTCGTCCTCGGGTTCGACGTGATCGGCGGCGACGGGGTCGGCGAGATCGTCGGCGGGAGCGAGCGGGAGACCGACCTCGAGACGATCAAGAAGGCGCTCCTCGAACAAGGCGAGGATCCGAAGGCCTACGACTGGTACCTCGATTCCCGCCGATTCGGGAGCGTCCAGCACGCCGGCTTCGGGATGGGCATGGAGCGACTCATCCAGTGGATCTGCAAGCTCGGACACATCCGCGATGCAGTGCCCTTCCCGCGGACGCCCGGCCGCTTCTCTCCGTAGTGCGCATCCTTTTAGGGCCGCATCGGCTCTTCGGGCGGATGGGAGACCTCCCGGAGGACGATCCCTTCGCCGCGCTCCTCGCAGACCACGCGGATTTCGTCGACAAGCTCACGGAACTCGAGGCAACCCTCGACGAGATGATGGCGACCCGGGACGCGAGCGAAGAGAACGAGATCCTCCTCGATGAGTCGGTCCGCTTCTTCGAAGAAGAACTCCTGCCGGTCCTCGCGGCGGAGGACGAAGTCCTCCTCGCGCCCCTCGAAAAGGCGATCGGACGATACGGAACCCTCGTCAACGTCGTCGGATACGAGCACGACGAGATCCGGAGGGGGGTGGACAAGTTCCGGGCCGCGACCCGAGAGTTGGAGGCGGACGCCTCCTGGGCCGCGATCCAGGAGACGAACCGCCACGGCATCTTCCTGGTCCAGTTCCTCTGGGACCATTTCCGCAAGGAACGGATGAGCCTGTTCCCGACCGCCCGCGAGCGACTTCCCGCGGCCGACCTGGAGAGGATTCGGAAGCGCTTCGCTCCCTAACGCCCCATCGCATCGCGGATCTTCGAGGCCGTGGCATCCAATTCGAATCGCTCCGGCATCCGGCCGTAGTCGGGCCCCGTCCGGACGCCGAATCCGTCGCCTCGGAACCTCGGGAGCACGTGGAAGTGCAGGTGGAAGACCTCCTGGCCTGCCTCCTTTCCATCGGCCAGCCAAAGATTCACCGCCTCGCACCGCAGTCCGCTGCGGCGGAGCGCGGCGGCCACCTTCCTTGCGGTTTCGAGGATCGGGCCCGAGCTTTCCTTCGGCAATTCCGCGAGCGAAGCGGCGTGGGCCTTCGGGATCACGAGGGCGTGACCGCGGATCATCGGCCGGATGTCCAGGAACGCCAACGTGGTCTCGTCTTCGTGGACGATGCTCGCGGGTGCCTCGCCGCGCACGATTTTGCAGAAGATGCAGTCCGGCACGGGGGACGGCATCGGGCTCCTCATTTCGTCGTCGGTCCGAGCGTCCGGTCGGCGATGATCAGTTTCTGGATTTCGTTCGTGCCTTCGTAGAGGCCGAGGATCCGGGCATCGCGGTAGTAACGCTCCACGTCGAAGTCGCCGCTGAACCCGTACCCGCCGTGGACCTGGATCGCCCAATCCGTGACGCGCTGTGCCATCTGCGCCCCGTACAACTTCGCCATGGAAACCTCGAGCGTGTTGTCCAAGCCGAGGTCCCGCAACTGGGCCGCGCGGAGGGTGAGGAGCCGCGCCGCGTCAATCTCCAGCGCGGACTGCGCGATCATTTCGCGGACGAGCTGGAAATCGCCGATCGGCCGTCCGAAGGCCTTGCGCTCCTTGACGTACTTCACCGCGGCCTCGAGGGCAGCCCGGGCGACGCCGACCGCGCCCGCGGCGATGCCGATCCGCCCGCTGTTCAGGGTCCTCATCGCCTGGTTCCAGCCGTCCCCACGTTTCCCGATCAGGTTCCCCTTCGGGATGCGACAGCGCTCGAAGGCGAGGTCCGCCGTGGGGCTCGCGCGAAGGCCCAGTTTGGTCGTGGTCTCGACGTGTGTGACTTTGAACCCAGGGGCGTCCCTGGGCACCATGAACAGAGAGATGCCCTCGTGACGGCTCGTCCCCGGCTCGCGCGCGTAAACCTGGATCAGGTCGGCGAGGCTCCCGTTCGAGATGAACCGCTTCTGGCCTTCGAGGACCCATTCGTCGCCGTCGAGGCGCGCGGTCGTCTGCAAGTTGCCCGCGTCGCTCCCCGCCTGCGGTTCGGTAAGCGCCCAGGCCCCGAAGGTAGTCCCCTTGGCGAGCGGCACGAGCCACCTCTTCTTCTGCTCCTCCGAGCCGAACCACAGGAGGGAGGTCTCGGAAAGGGACGTCTGGACCGAAACGGTGGTCCTCACGGACGAGGAGCCGCGGCTGAGTTCCTCGACCAGGAGCATGAACGCGACGTAGTCCATGCCGGCGCCGCCGTACTTCTCCGGCACCGGCGCCCCGAGGAATCCCAGATTTGCCATCTTCGCATAGAAGGCCTTTGGGACCTCCCCTTTGGCCTCCCACTCCCGGACGTGCGGGACGAGTTCTTTGTCGACGAAATCGCGCGCGGTCTCCTGGATGAGCCGCTGCTCGTCCGTGAGACGAAAGTCGATGGGACCGCCTCCTGCGGTCTAACTGGGCAAATCGCTTAAACCTTGGGAGGGCGGCCTTCCACAATCCGGGATCGCCGGGGACGAGGTCGTCGAATTCAGCGGAGGCCCCACGCGCGCCCGAGAAGGAACCCGACCGTCTCGGGGCCGAGGAACGAACGCGCGAGTTCCGCGTCCGCCTTGCGTCTCCGGACCTTCGGTTCCGATTTGAGGCCGTTCTCTTTGACGGGCTTCTTTCTCCATAGCAGGGCGCACATTGGATTCACTCCTTTCTCCGATTTGACGATGCTCTTTCCGTGCGCCCGGCCTATATACCCTCGGGCAAGCGTCCCATTCCTGATTCTCGAAGGAAGCATTATTCCGCGACACGAGTTACCACGGACCATGGGCTTGCTTTCCGACGCCGACATCCTGCAATATGTCGCCAAAGGCGAGATCGGAATCGAGCCGTTCGACGCGGGGAATCTCACCCCGAACGGATACGACGTTTCCGTCGATGAGGTGGTCGTGCCCGCGACGGAGGGGAAGCCGGATCCGAACCACATCCCGGCGAGGACGCGATTCGCCGTCAGCACCCGCGAGACGATCCGGCTGGGGAGGCACGTCGCGGGCCAGATCTGGCTCCGGACGACCTGGGCCCGCCGGGGCGTCATCGCATCGTTCGGGATCATCGACGCGGGGTTCACCGGGACGCTCACCTTCGGCGCCTTCAACGCGTCGTCCGAGCCCCTTGAGCTGCCGATCGGAGAGCGGTTCGCCCAGGTCGTCTTCGTGACCCTCGAGTCGCCCGCCTCGGAGACCTACGAGCGTCGCTCCGGAACCTACCAGCACCAGAAAGGCGTCACGCTCGGGCGACCGTGACGTCGAACGCGGTGTGGTATTTCGTCGGCGAATAGCCGCGCACGTGGTGGTGCGAGAGACCTCGGATGAGAAAACCGGCCTTCTCGGCGAGGGCTTTGATCACGTCGCCTCGCTCGGACTCCTCTGCTCCCTCCAGGATCGCGTAGAGGTGGACCGTCCCCTTCTCGGCGAGGGCCCCAAAGGCCTGGGGCAGGTAGTCCATGGCCGAGTGCGGCAGATCGAGGATCACGCGGTCCACGGGAGCGACTCTCGTCAAGACGGCGCGCGCGTCTCCCTCGAGGACCGTGATCCGTTCCGCCCGATTCGCCGCGACGTTCGCCCGGAGAAGTCGAACCGCGACCGGATTTGCGTCCGAGGCGACGATCTCCCGCGGCCGGCGACGTTTCGCGATGAGGATCGAGTAGGGGCCGACGCCCGCGAAGGGATCGGCGACCCGCTCGCCGTCGTGCACCAGGTCGGCGATTCGTTTCCGTTCCGACGCGAGGCGAGGACTGAAGTAGGCCTGCGACAGGTCGACGCGGTACCGGAGTCCGTGTTCCCGGTGGATCGTGGTCGTCCGCCGCTCTCCCGCGATCGCGTCGAGTTCTCGGATTCGGTGCTCGCCTTTGACGCCCCGATCCTCGAGGACCACCTTGAGGCTGGGATTCCACCGGAGGATTGCGGTCCCGATGGCCCGACGGTGCTCCTGCACCGCTTCGGGGATTTTGATCACCGCGATGTCACCGACGACATCGAAGGAACTCGGGAGGGTGGACCGGGCGGCCTCGGGAACCTCGACGACATCTCGGTAGCTCCGGATTGCGGTGAACCCCTCCGCGAAGTCCTTCTCCGCGGTGGGGAATCCCATTTCGACTTGCCGTCGAATCGGGAGCAGAACGGTCTCACCTTCCGACGCGATTCGGAGATGCTTTTGTAAGAGGTCCCGGTCGAGGAGTCGGCGACGGATTTCTTCCGCGCGCTCGCGCGAGACGACGAGCGCCCAAGATCGCACGGACCGGACGATGAGCCCGGGTCCTAAAGGATTTTCGCGGTTTCGGGAATTTTTCTAGGCCGAAAGGAAAGGCTCTAAGTCCCTCGCTCGGCTCTCCGAACGCGCATGGGCGAACTCGTTTTCATCGGCTTGGGCTTGCACGATGAGAAAGGCGTCACCCTGCGCGGCCTGGAGGACGCGCGCGGCGCGGACGTGGTCTTCGCCGAATTGTACACCTCGACCTTGGCGAGCACCTCGCTCGAGTCGGTCGAGCGGCTCGTCGGGAAGAAGATCCGAATCCTCGGGCGCGCCGAAGTCGAGGACGGTCGCACGATCTTGGACGCCGCGGCGGGCCAACGGGTCGCGTTCCTGGTCGGGGGCGATCCGATGGCGGCGACGACCCACGTGGACCTCCGGCTGCGCGCGGCGTCCGCGGGGATTCCGACCCGGATCGTCCACGGCGCTTCGATCCTCACGGCGGCGGCGGGCGTCCTCGGTCTCCAGATCTACAAGTTCGGACGGACGACGACCATTCCTTTTCCTTCGGAGGGATTCGGCCCCACCAGCCCCCTCGAGGCGATCCTCGAGAACCGCCGCGCGGGCCTGCACTCCCTGGTGCTGCTCGACCTCCGGGAAGACGGGACGTTCCTCCTTGCGGGCGATGCGATCGGATTGCTGCTTGGGATGGCGGCGAAAATCGGGACCGCTGAAATCGGCCCCCGCACCTTGGCCTGCGCAGTGAGCCGCGTCGGTTCGCCGGAGGGACTGGCCGTCGCGGGCCCCCTCGGCGAACTCCCCGCGCGCGATCTGGGACGGCCGCCGCACTGCCTGGTGATCCCCGGGCCCCTGCATTTTCTCGAGAAGGAGGCCCTCATCGCTTTCGCGGGAGCGCCTCGCGATTTTTCGGAGGGGCCTTCGCGAGTTCGCCGAGGCGATCGATCCGCCAGAACGTGACCTCGAGGGTGTACACGCGCCGGTATTCTTTCCCGCCCCACGTTTTGCGGAGTCGGGCCATCACTTGGCGGTGGACGTCTTCCGGCACCTCCCATTGGCAGGAGTAGGAACGCTGCTCGAATTCCTCGAGGACGGTGTCGGAGGCAGCGACCTCGTGGAACGGGCCGACCGGGATGACTAGATTGGGCTTCACAAGGTCGGGGAGGTCGCGTTCGTGGATTCCCGGAGGGTGATATTGATAGCCGGCTTCCCGCACGAGCGCATCGTAGTCTCGCTGGATCGAATCGGTCCGTTGGGATCGTTCGATGATGCTGAAATACATCTCGCGGGTCACGCGCGCGATCTCCGTCAGGACGTCCCGCCAGTCGGCGACGAGGTGGAGTACGTGATTCGTCGACGCGACGTCAAAGGCGTGGCGCCGGAACGGCAGGTGGGCGCCGTCCGCGAAGACGACGTCGCGGAGTCCCTTGGCGAGGCCGAACTCGACCATCGACCGCGAGATGTCGACGCCGACGACTCGGATCCCGCTCTTCTGGAGAGGCACCGCGTATCGGCCGGTCCCCACTCCGACCTCGAGGACCCTTTTCCCGTGGAGCTCGTCCACGAGGACCCCGAGGACCCTGGCCATCGCGCGAGGCGCGAGTCCCCTCGTCGCGTCGTAGATCGTGGCGACCCGATCGAAGGATAGGCGCGCGGGCATCCCGCGGCAGGAAGGCGTCCGATTGGAAAAACGTAGGCTCCCGTCGGAGAGGAGGAATTCGGTTTCCGCCCCATCCGGAGAGCAAGAAATTCTCGAGCTAGTCAACCCTAAAAAACGATAGTTTCACCCACCCCCCTGACTTACGGCCTTAAGTATGGCCAGGGATGAGAAAACGGGTGATAAGGTGGCGGTAGCCGTCAAGGCCATCAAGTCGATTGAAGAGCTGTCCGGCGTCGGGCCCGCGACCGCGGAGAAGCTGAAAGAGGCCGGGTTCACGGACCTCATGGGGCTGGCGGTGGCCTCGCCCACGATGGTGGCGGACGCCGCCGAGATCGGCACGAACGTGGCCCAGAAAATCATCATCGCGGCCCGTGAGGCGGTCGACATCGGGGGCTTCGAGACCGGCGACGTGATCCTGGAGCGCCGGAAGTCCGTCGCGAAGCTCACGACCTGTTCGAAGGCCCTCGACGAGCTGCTCGGCGGCGGGCTGGAGACGCAGGCGATCACGGAGATGTACGGCGAGTTCGGGAGCGGGAAGTCCCAGATCGGGCATCAACTCGCGGTGAACGTGACCCGTCCGGAGGACGACGGCGGGATGAACGGGGATACGGTCTGGATCGACACGGAGCAGACCTTCCGGCCCGAGCGAATCCGCCACATGGCGGACGCGCTCGATCTCGATGCGGATGCGATCCTGAAACGCATCCATGTCGCGCGGGCGTTCAACAGCCACCACCAGATGCTGCTCGTCGAGAAGGCCCAGGAGCTAACCCAGGACTTCCCGATCCGGCTGATCGTGATTGACTCCCTGACCGCCCACTTCCGGGCCGAGTTCATCGGTCGGGGCGTCCTCGCGGAGCGGCAGCAACTGTTGAACAAGCACATCCACGAGCTCATGCGGTTCGGGGACATCCACAACGCCGTCGTCTACGTGACGAACCAGGTCCACGCGAAGCCGGACGCGTTCTTCGGGGACCCAACGAGGCCGGTCGGCGGGCACATCGTGGGCCACAGTGCCACGTTCCGCGTGTACCTCCGCAAGTCGAAAGGCGGGAAGCGGATCGCGCGGCTGATCGACTCGCCCAGCCTGCCCGAGGCCGAGGCCGTGTTCAGCGTCTCGGAAGACGGGATCCGCGATTGAGGTCGCGTGTCAATCCGTGTCGGGACAGCTTGAAGTATCGTCGGGCCCATTGATGGCATGGGTTCCATGGATCCGGGGCTTCTCTTCATTCCCGGGCCCGTTCCGCTGCCTCCCGAAGTGCGCGAGGAGATGGCCAAAGCGGCCCTCCCACACTACGGGGACGCCTGGGTCAAGGCCCATTCCGAAACGCACGACATGCTGCGGTACCTCTGGTCTGCGCCGGACGCCCACGTCTTCCCGATCGCAGGTCCGGGCCACGCCGCCCTGGAAGCCATCGCCTACACGTTCCTTCGGCCGGGAGACCGCGTGGTCGTGGTCTCGAACGGCTTCTTCGGAGAGCGGACGCACGAGGTCCTCCAGTCTCACCGCGTGAAGGCGGAGGTCGTCGCCTCTCCATGGGGAGCGGCTCCGGACCTCGCCAAGCTCCGCGCGGCGCTCAAGACCCCGACGAAGGCCGTGGTCTTCGTCCACAACGAGACCTCGACCGGGGTCACGAACGCCCTCGAACCGATCGTCGAGGCCGCCCATGCGGCGGATGCGTTCGTCGTCGTCGACGCGGTCTCGTCTCTCGGCGGCCTTCCGCTCCCCTTCGGCAAACTCGGCATCGACGCGGGCTTCACCGCGTCCCAGAAATGTATCGCGGCCCCCGCGGGCATCGCCCCCGTGGCCGTGGCCCCCTCCCTGTGGGAGTCGGTGGATCCCACGTCGGTCGAGGGATGGTACCTGAACCTCTTCACCTGGGACCGGTACGAGCGGGAATGGGGCGATTGGCATCCGACGCCCACGACGATCTCCTCCAACCTGTTCTACGCCTTCCACCGCGCCCTGACGCTCTTGCGGAAGGAAGGCCTCGAGGCCCGCGTTGCTCGGCACGCGAAGGTCGCCGCGAAATTGCGGGCCGGCCTCATCGACCTAGGCTTCAAGCCGGTGGGGCCCGCGGCGCACTTGTCCAACACGGTCGCGTGCCTGACGCCGCCCGAGGGCGTGGACCCGATGCGCCTCGTCCGTCGGCTGAAGGAGGAGCATAACATCTACATCTCCGGCGGCCTCGGACCGCTCCGCGGCAAGACGATCCGCATCGGGACGATGGGCACCCAGGCCGACCTCGAGACCATCGACTGGCTCCTGAAAGCGATGCGCGCCTCCCTGTGAGGCGTCACGCGTCCGGCAGGTACCGCGTGAGCCACTCGATCGCGCGCTCGTGGAGCCGGATCTGATTCGACATCTTGCGGGGCGAATGGCCTTCGTCCGGGAACTCGAGGTAGTCGACGGTTTTCCCCATCTTCTGCATCTCCTCGACCATCGCCCGCGCCTCCGTGACGGGGCACCGGGGATCGTGCGCGCCGCCGGTGAACAGGACGGGGGCCCGGATGCTGTCCAAGAAATAGATCGGCGAATACTTGCGGAACCGGTCCGCGTCCGTGTCCGGATGCCCCATCTTCTGGCGGTCGTACCGCTGCAGATAGCCGCGCTCGTTCGACATCGCGGTCATCCAGTTGAAGTAACCGACGACACTGACCCCAACCGCCCAGAGGTCGGGAGCTTTCTCCAGGATGTGGGCGACCGCGTATCCTCCGTAGGACGTGCCGATCGCCCCGAGTCGGTCCGGGGCGCAATAGCCGTTCTTCACGAGCCACCGACCTCCGGCGATGATGTCTTCCATGTCCGCCCCGCCGAGGTCGTGGTCGCTGAGGCGCCTCCACGCCCGGCCGTAGCCGGTCCCGCCGCGGTAGTTCGGAGCGAGGACCGTAAAGCCCTGCGCCACGAGGAATTCGGGTCGAATGTACCATTCGTTCACGGTCTGCGATTCGGGGCCGCCGTGGGGTGACACCAAGGCCGCGCCGCGCGACCGGTCCTTGCGCGGGACGAACAACCAAGCGGGGATCTGACGTCCGTCGAACGTTCGAAACCGGACGAGCTTTCCATCGGCCAGTTCCTCCTTGGGCAGTTTCGCTCGGAGGCTGTCGACGACGGTTCGGTTCGTCCCTCCGAGGTGGGCGATGAGCCGGGCCGGCCGAGTGAAAGTGGAATGGAGGTAGAACAGCCCCTGTCCCTTGGGATGCCAGACCGCATGGCTCGCGGTCCCCTTCGGGGAGGAGATCGCGCGAGCGCCTCTGCCTGCCGCGGAGATCGTCTTGAGCTGGATGTTTCCATCCCGGTTTTCCAAGAACGCGATCCGTTTGCCGTCCGGGGACCACAACGGCCGCGACTTGTCCCACTTGCTCTGGACGAGCCATCGGACCCGGCGCCTCCGAAGATCGAGGACCCCGATGTCGAGATGATCGTGGACGTTCGAGACGAATGCAAGGTTGGCGCCATCCGCGGACCATGGAGCCGGCGGCCCCGCATCGCCGCCAATCGAGCTCTCCGACTCGGGGAAGTCGACGATTTTCTCCATGCGACCGTTCAGGTCGACCAGCCCGACGTAGTCGTGAAGGCCGACGCCTGCGGAGAAGGCGATCGATTTTCCGTCTGGTCGCCAAGCAATCTCCGTCACGATATCGTCCACGTTCGTGAGTTGCTTCGCCTCGCCGCCTTGCGTGTCGACGACGAACACGTTGTCGCGGTCCCCATCCCGGTTTGAGAGGAACGCGATCCGCTTCCCGTTGGGGGACCACCGCGGGGAGGCGCTGTCCCACCGCGTGTCTGTCACCTTGCGGGCGGAGCCGCCCGCCGCGGGTGTCACGTAGATATTGTAGTTCTCGTCCCCCTCGAAATCGGACTGCACGGCTAGCCAGCGTCCGTCCCGCGAGAACTCCGGCTGGACGATCGACTGATCGGACTCAAGGAGGGGTTTCTCCCGCTTCGTCCGGAGGTCCATGACGTAAACGGACCACTGCTCGCCTTTGTTCGCCGAGTACGCAAGGAGCCGGCCGTCAGGAGAGACGTCGTAGTTGCCGAGCTGCCAGATCTTCCGCAGGTACCGGTCGGGGGTGAAGGTGACCTTGTGACGCATCGAATCCCGCGGTCCCGTGGAAGGAGGCGGGAGACAAAAAGCCATCCCGTCGGAGCGGCTGCGGTCGCCCATGGCGACGAACGTCGCGAGCTTGCCGATCACCGTCGGCGTGGGGGCTTTCCTGGTCCGCCAAGACAAGCTCCTGGTCGTCCGGAAGACCTACGGTCCCGCGAAGGGGCAATGGACAATCCCCTCCGGCTATGTCGAGCCTCGCGAGTCGATCATCCAGACGATCGAACGCGAGCTGAAAGAGGAGACGAACATCGTGGGCCGGGCCGGTCCTCTCCTCGCCGTCCGAAATCGGGTCACCGATGCGGCCAATGACACCTTCCTAATCTTCCGCATGGCCTACGTCTCCGGGACGCCCGAACCGGATCGCAACGAGGTGAGCGAAGCCGCGTTCGCGCCCCTTTCCGATCTCGCGACCTCCAAGGATTCCGCGGCGTTCACGCAAGCGATCATCGCGAAACTCGGCCGCGTGAAGGGGTTGGAGCTCGACGCCTATCGTCCGCCGGCAGATGCCGGCGAGTTGCTCGCGTACCTCCTGTACCTGTGACCGCGAAAGCCTTTAGGGTTCCCGCGGTTGTGCCGCGACGTGGCGACGACGATCCTTGCGCAGTCGCTCGGGACGAAGTACCTGCTCGATGCGCAGGCGCTCGACCGCATCCGCGAGGTCTTGCGGGAAGGCGGCCTGATCGTGTATCCGACCGACACGGCTTACGGCCTCGGAGCCGATCCGTTCCAGCCGAAGGCAGTCGATCGACTGTTCGTGGCGAAGGCTCGGCCCCGCGACCAAGCAATCTCGATGGCGGTTGCCGGGATCCCGGAGGTCTTCCGGTTCGGTGAGCGAACACCGATTGCGCAGGCCTTCATTGAAAAGAATCTCCCCGGGCCCTACACGGTCGTCCTCCGCGCGACCGGGGAAGCGCCTCGTCCGATTCTCTCGAAGGAAGGCCGAATCGCGCTGCGGGTCCCCGACCACCCGATTCCCCGCCTGCTGGCCAAGGCGATCGGCCCCGTCACGGCCACGAGCGCGAATCGGCATGGCCGGCCATCGCCGACGACCTGCGAAGGGGCTCGCGAGCAATTCGGCGACCGGGTGGACCTCTACCTCGATGCGGGCCCCACACCCCTCGGGGGCGAATCGACCGTTGTCGATTTGACCGGGCCACGGGCGCGGATCCTCCGGCCGGGCACCGCCCGCTCAGGAGTGTAGCCCGAGATGGACACGGCGGTCCGCGACGCGCTTCGCCGAGCCGGCGCGGTCTCCCGCGAGGCCCGCGAGCGCGGGGTGGAACTCGTCCGCGAAGGAGCCCTCCTGCGCGAACTCGCGGAGGAAGTCGAGGACCTGATGCGACGCCGAGGTCTGCGTCCGTCCTTCCCGACGTGCCTCTCGATCGACGACGTCGCCGCGCATTACACGCCCACCCACGACGACACCTTGCGGTTCCGCCGCGGCAACGTCGTGAAGCTGGACCTCGGGGCGCAGATGGACGGCTGGATCGCGGATACCGCGGTCACGGTCGAGGTCGGCACGCGGAACTGGACCGCGCTCGCGCGAGCCTCCGAACTCGCCCTGCAGACCGCGATCGAGGCCGTGCACGCGGGCGTCGAGACGCGATCGATCGGCGAGGGCATCCAGCGGGCGATCGAGTCGCAGGGATACCGTCCGATCCGGAATCTGACGGGCCACACGATCGAACGATACCTCCTTCATGCGGGGAAGAGCGTCCCGAACATCCCGCACGGGCATGACACCCTCGAGGAGGGGGAGGTCGTCGCGATCGAGCCGTTCGCCTCCTCCGGCGCGGGCCAAGTGGACGGCCGGCGGACCGGCAACATCTATCGGGTCGTGCGCCCAAAGCCGCTGAAGCAAACGGACCTGAACGACTTCCTCGCCCTCCTGTCGAACGAGTTCAAGACGTTGCCGTTTGCACAGCGATGGGCCCATCGATTGGAACCGCGGACGCCCGCCCTCTTGAATGCCGTCGTTCGGACCGGCGCCGTCATGACCTATCCGGCCCTCCTCGACGTCGACGGCGGGATCGTCGCCCAGACGGAGCATACGATGATCGTCGGCCGCGGCGGCGCCGAAGTCACGACCGCGTGAGGCCGTCGACCTCAAAACGTTTATGAACGGAGGCCTCCATCGACGCGCCTCCCGGAGCAAGCCCCCGTTGAGCGACATCAAACGAATCGTGTTGGACGTGCTGAAGCCCCACAAGCCGTCCCTCGTGGACATGTCGATGCGGTTGAGCGGCTTGAAGGGCGTCGACGGCGTGAGCCTGACCCTGCACGAGGTCGATCAGGAGACGGAGAGCGTCAAAGTCACGATCGAAGGGCCCTCGATCATCTACCCGAGCGTCGAGGAGACCTTGCGGGAAATGGGCGCCGTGATCCATTCCGTCGACCTGGTGTCGACCGGCAAGCGTCTCGTCGAGGACGTGCGGACCCCGCAGGACCACCGCTGACCGCGGCCCCCGAGGCTCATCGCTACCGGGATTCCTTGATCCTCTTGGCGACCTTCTGGACGATCGAGGTCTTGTAATAGTCCGCCCGCACGAGGACCCGTCCTTCCTTCCGCCAGGGCGTCGAAGGGAAGGCCTTGCCGTCCTCCAGTTGGGGCTCGAGGCCGAGGGCCTTCGCGGCGCTCGCGACCTCCTGCGCGGTCGGCGAGTCGACCGCCCATCGCTTCGCCACGCGACGGCCTTGATCCCGAGACCTCGCGACGTCGAAGTAGGCGGGATACAGCACGATCGGTCGGTCGCCTTTCGGCATGGACTGGGCCGAACGTCCCCGTCGCCATAAGGATTTGGCCGCGGCCGCTGCAGACGATATGTTCATTCCCGCAACTGCTTTCTCGGAATCCGTTCCGGGGGAGCCGAGAACGTGAACGCCGAAATGGACCTCGTGGATTTTGCGGTTGACCATGCACGGACGAAGGGAGCGACCTATGCGGAAGCGCGATTCGAGAAACAGGAGCCGGAGAATTTCATCCTCAAGAACGGGGTGCTCGACGCCCTCTACGTGGGACATGACCAGGGCATCGGCGTCCGGGTCCTCGCGAACGGCGCCCTCGGCTTCGCGGCGACGAACACGCTGACGAAGTCGGCCGTCCGCGGGATCGTCGACGACGCCGTCAAGATCGCGAAGGCCTCCCGACGGAAGACGAAGATCACGTTCGCGCAAGAAGACTCGATCGCGATGAACTGGTCCGTCCCGGAGTCGAAGAAACTCGCCGACGTGCCGGTCGAGGAGAAGATCGCAGAGATCCGGGACGTCGACAAGGAGGTGACGGGGCTGGGGTTCAAGCTCGCGGCGCGTTTCTTCAATCTCAGCGACAACCGAATCCGCAAGTACTTCGCGAACTCCGAGGGGTCGCATATCGAGTCGTACAGCCCGCGCCTCCGGGTCTTCTACTTCCTCACGATGCTCGAAGGGGCCGCCGTGGAACAGACGGCTCGCAACTACGGATGGTCTGGCGGCTGGGAAGGCGTCTCGACGTGGGGCCTCTCCGACCGCGTCATCGCGGAAGCCCGCTCCATGCACAAGTCCCTGACCGAAGGGAAGAAGTCTCCGGAAGGCAAGATGGATCTCGTGGCCGGGCCGCAGGTCGCCGGGATCGCCTCGCACGAGTCCTGCGGCCATCCGACGGAGGCGGACCGGGTCCTCGGGAGGGAGGCCGCCCAGGCCGGCAAGTCCTTCATTCCGCCGGAGGGCATCGGCATGAAGGTCGGGTCCGAGCTCGTCAACGTCGTCGACGATCCGACCGTCGAGCACGCGATCGCGTATTACCAGACCGACGACGAGGGCGTCAAGGCCCGGCGGCGCTACCTGTACAAGGAAGGCCGCGTGAGGGAGTTCCTGCAGAACCGCGAGACGGCGGCGGCGCTCCACACGCGCAGCAACGGGGCGGCCCGTGCGGTCAACTACAACGTCGAGGCGATCGTCCGCATGGCCAACACGTTCGTCGAGCCGAAGGACCACACCGTTGAGGAGATGCTCGAGGACGTGAAGTTCGGCGTCTACATGAAGACCTTCATGGAGTGGAACATCGACGACAAGCGGTACAACGCGAAGTACGCGGGGCGCGAGGCCTACCTCGTGGAGAACGGGGAGGTCAAGCATCCGGTGCGGAACACGATCATCGAGCTCACGACCCCCGCCTTCTGGTCGGCGGTCGATGCGGTCGGGAAAGATCTCTACTTCGAGGCGGGGTTCTGCGGCAAGTCCGACCCCGGCCAGGCGCTCGACGCGAGCATGGGCGGGCCGACGATCCGCCTGCGTAATGTGTACCTGAGGTGATCGGATGGAAGATATCGCCTCCCGGATCGTCGACAAGGCGGTCTCGCTCGGCTGCCAGGACGCCGTCGCGGACGTGATCGAGAACCGGTCCTACCAAATCCGCTTCGCTCGGAACGAGGCGGTCATCAGCAACCAGTGGCGGGAATCAAGCGCCTCCGTATTTCTCGTGCATGACAGGCGCGTGGTCGCGACCGACATCAAGGATCTGACGAAGGCGGACGAAGCGGTGGAGCGCCTCGTGAAGACCGCGAAGGCGTCGCAGCCGAACCCAGAGTATGCGGGCATCGCGAAGGGGCCGTTCCGGTATGCCCGCACCCGGCCGGACCCCAAGGTCCTGTCCCTCGACGAGGGCGGGAAGTACGTCGAGGCCGCGGTTGGCGGGGCCGTCGACCAGGGGGCGAAGGAATGTGCGGGTTCCTTCTGGAAGTACGAGGACGAGCATTTCTTGGCCACGTCGAACGGCGTGGAGGGCCACGATCATCGGGCGAGCCTGTACCTGTCCATCCGGGCCCTGGTCTCCCTGGAGTCCAGCGGACACGGGATCGCGTGCGCGACGAAGCTCTCTCAGTTCACGCCGGAGAAGGCGGGGCAGAAAGCCGGCCACATCGCGAGCCTCGCGCGGGCCCCGAAATCAGGGAAGGCGGGGCGGTACACCGTCCTCTTCGATCCGCTGATCTTCGGTTCCCTGACCGACCAGGTCGGCGGACGTCTCAGCGCGTGGGCGGTCCTGGCCGGCCTCTCGCCGTTCGGCAAGAAGGTCGGCAAGCGCGTCGCGTCGCCGGCGCTGACCCTCTACGACGACGGCTCCGCGGACTCGATCGCCCGCAAGCGATTCGACGCCGAGGGCGTCCCGACGAGACGAAATGTCCTGGTCAACAAGGGGATCCTCAAGACCTACCTGCACAACACGTCGACCGCGAAGAAGTTCAAGACGAAGACCACGGGAAATGCGGGCCTCGTCTCCCCGGATTCCCACGCGGTCTTCGTGAAGCCGGGGGACCGCTCGCGGGACGAGATCTTCTCCGAGGTCAAGGACGGACTCTGGTTGACGAACACCTGGTACACGCGGTACCAGTCCTACGTGAACGGAGACCTCTCCACGATCCCTCGCGACGGGATCTTCCACATCCGCAACGGCGAGGTCGTGGGGGCGTTGAAGGACATCCGCCTGACCGACAATCTCCTGCACCTGATGAAGAACATCGTCGCGCTGGGCGACGAACCGGAACAGATGATGTGGTGGGGCGAGGTGTCCGTCCCGAACTTCGTGCCCTACGCGGTGATCAAAGACGTGGGCATCACGAAGTCGGCTGAGTGAACGGACGGACCTAGGTCGCGGGGGCCTCGATCAGCACCGCGTTCACGACGCCGTCCTGGCCGGGCCTCGAGGTGACGCGCGCTAGGCCGAGCTCGGTCTGGATCGTCGCGCCCCGTGTGATGATGTTCCTCGTCACGAAGTTCGGATTCGACGGGTTCGCCTTGACCGTGACGATCTTGACTTTCTTCGTGACCGATGTCTTCCGGTCCAGCACGTTCGCGAATTCGGCGCTCAACACGCGGACCTTCCGGTTCGCACCCTTCGTGCGGTACAACTTGAGCCGCTGGGGTCCGATGAACGCCCATTGCTGCTCGCGTCCGATCTCCCGCCGCCGTTTCTTCCGGAACGGACGGTATCGGCCGCCCGTGGGCTTCCGTCGAGACCGACCTTGCCACAGGGCCATGGGGGCCGAACCAAGGGGGCAGGCGTATATGACCGTTCCGGCTCAGACGATGTGGACGGTCCCATACACGAGAAGGCTCGAAAGGACGAACCCGAGCAGCGCACCGCCGTTCAGGAGGGGGAGGCCGGCCTGCGGATTCCCCTTCAGCACGTAGCGCATCAGGACGACGAAGCCGATGAGGCTGCCGATGACGGTCATGAGGGCGACGATCGCGTACGGCGCCAGGGGGCCGAGAGAGAGACCCACCGCGTTCAACTCGTTCTGGTTCAGAAACGTGAACGAGGAGACCGCGAGGATGCCGGGGATGATGAGGTCGCCGAGGCCGACGAACATCGCCTCTCGTTCCTCCCCGCTGTCGAGCTGCGTCTTGAGGCTCTTCTGGTCGCGGAACGAATAGCCCGCTCGTTTCGGGATGACCAAGAGGATCGGCAGTCGCTGGCTCGTGAGTTCGTCCGCGAGGGTGATCATGTGCTTCGTCCGGTAGACGGCCCACGCATCGTAGATCGCGAGGGCGATCAGCAAGAGCACCGCGGGAAGGATGCCGAACGAAATCCCGAGGATCGCGGTCACACCCGCCGCGGTGATGAAGCCGATCGTGTCGACCACGTACCACTCGGGGAACTTCAGCAGGAGGAACACGAGGCCCGCCGCGAGGCCGAAGGAGAGGAGGGTCGAGACGATGCCCAGCAGATTCACGTCGAGCGTGCCTCCCGTCGCGTAATCGACGGCGATGAGGACCGGAAGCAAGAGGACGAAGGCGAGGGTTACGAAGATCGACGCCAGGATCACGTACTTCGCGAGATTCTGCCGCCGGTAGCGGACCAGGCCGAGGATGATGGCCGTGAAGACCAGGATCATGATGAGATAGACGACGGTGTTCGTCACATCCTGGGGGCTCGGGAACGCCTGAAAGTTCGCTTCATGAAAGAGCGGCGAGAGCGCGATCGCCACGAGTTGGGAACTGATCAGGAGAATCGCCATCGCCGCAATCGATGGGATCTCGCGGCGCATCCGGGGCCTACTCCCGCGTCACGCGTCCGAATGCGACCGTTCCCGCGATCTTCTCGATGAACACCTTGACGATCGCCCCCTTCGCGGTCCCGGGGACGTAGATCACGTACTTGTCGAGCTTGGCGATGCCGTCGCCCTTCTTCCCGATATCCTGGATCATGAGCTCGTAGACCTTGCCCTCGACGAGGGGCGCCTCCTCGACCTTGGCCGCCTTCTTGACGGCCTTCACGGGCCGACGCGCGCCGCAGGCGTCGCACTCGAGCATCGCGATCCGGCCTTCCTTGACCAGCCGCGTGTCCGGCCGACCGCACTCCTGACAGAGGACGTACGCCTCCACGTAGGACTTGACCCGGTCCTCGATCTGCTGGGGGGTGACCTTGCTCTTGAATACGACCCGGCGGCCCTCCAGGGCTCCCGCGGTGCCGAGCTCGCGCAGGAGATAAGTAAGGACCATGTCCGGATCCCGCCGTATCGCGCCGACGATGTCCTCGAAGTTCCGGAGGATCGTCGTCTTGCCTTCGATGACGACGTCGGGGGATGGGACTTGGAAGCGTTCGCCGCTGCTCAGCGCGGCCGGAAGGGCCTTCTTGGCTCTCGATAGGAGATCCTGATAATTGGACGACACGGAGGTGTCCAATGGCCGGGTCGGTTTAAAGGTTGCGGGGCTAACGCGCGGCCGCGCGAACGAGCCCGAGGTGAATCGGAGACGGCCGCAGCGGACGGGATCGCAGCTCGGGGTGGAACTGGGACGCGACGAAGTACGGATGTCCCTTCAGCTCCAACACCTCCATGCGTCGACCTTCGTCCGAGCGCCCGACGAACCGGAGGCCCGCGTCCTCGAGTTTCGCGATGTACGCGGGATTGATCTCGTAACGGTGCCGATGTCGCTCGTGGATCGTCGTCGCTCCGTACATCTTGGCCGTCGCCGACTTCGGGTCCAACGCAATCGGATGGGCCCCGAGGCGCATCGTCGCGCCCATTCCCTTGACCGCGTGCTGCTCCGGCAAGAGGTCGACGACCGGATGCGGGGTCTTCGGATCGAACTCGGAACTGTTCGCGCCTTTCAGGCCCAGGGCCGCCCGCGCGAATCCGATCGTGGCCAGCTGGAATCCGAGGCACACGCCTTGGAACGGGACCTCGTTCTCGGCTGCGAAGCGGGTCGCCGCGATTTTCCCCTCGATCCCGCGGTCCCCGAAACCTCCCGGGACCAGGATGCCATCGGCGTCCTCGAGGGGTTTCGTGCCCTGTTTCTCGAGATCGACGGACTCGACCCACTTCAACTTCACATGCACGCGCGCGGCGGCACTCGCGTGATGGAACGCCTCGATGTGACTGATGTACGAATCCTTCAGATGGGTGTACTTGCCCACCAGCGCGATCGTGACTTCCTTCTTCGGGCTCTTCAGGTCCTCGAGGAAGGCCTTCCATTCCCGCATGTCCTCGGATTTCGCGCGCAGGCCGAGGGTCTTCATCGCGTACTCGGTGAGGCCCTGCCCATCGAAGAGGAGCGGCACGTCGTAGATCGTCGACGCGTCCGGCGCGCTGATGACGCCCTCCACCGGGACGTCGGAAAAGAATGCGATCTTCTTCTTGATCTCGGGCTCCAGGGAATGCTCGCCGCGGGCGATGATCACGTTCGGCTGGATCCCGGCGGCCCGGAGTTCCCGTACGCTCTGCTGCGTCGGCTTCGTCTTCTGCTCCCCGACCGCCCCCATCACAGGGACGAGGGTCGTGTGGACGAACAGGATGTTCTCCTTCCCCTCCTCCTGCCCGAGCTGGCGGACCGCTTCGAGGAAGGGCATTCCTTCGATGTCGCCGACGGTCCCACCGACTTCGACGAGGACGACGTCGGCGTGTTCCTTCTCCCCCACCTCCCGGAGCAGCGCCTTGATCTCGTCCGTGATGTGGGGGATGATCTGGACCGTCTTGCCGAGATAGTCGCCGCGGCGTTCCTTCTCGATGACGGACCGGTAGACCTTCCCGGTCGTGATGTTGTGGTCCCCGGTGAGGTTCACATCGAGGAACCGCTCGTAGTTGCCGAGGTCCAGGTCGACCTCCGAGCCGTCGTCGAGGACGAACACCTCGCCGTGCTGGTACGGATTCATCGTCCCCGCGTCGATGTTCAGGTAGGGATCGATCTTGACCGGACAGATCTTCAAACCCTTCGACTTCAGGAGGACGCCGATGGAAGAGGTGCTGATTCCCTTCCCGAGGCCCGACAAAACGCCACCCGTGACGATGACATATTTCACGTCAAATCACGGGATTGGTCCATCCGGCGGGTCGATGATAAAGTTTGTGTTCAAGAATGGCGAAACACCTGTTCGGGAATCACGCCTAGCCGCGACACGAGCGTGGAGGCGACGCGCCAAGCATCGCGACGCGGGATCAAGCCAAAGATTCCGGATGGGTCCGCGCTGAATTCGGCAAGGCCCCCGGCCCACGCCTCGATGTGCACCGAAGCGCCACCGAGCACGTCTTGGGCTGTCACGACGAAGTTCCGCGTCCCCGTCCACCAGATGCTTCCTCGACGCGCCTTGAGCTGGATCATCGACGTCATCTCGACCTTCATCCCCAGCTCCGATGCGACTCCGCTCGCCACGGCCAAGACCCATTCCTTGTTCCGACCGGGGAGCATGAAGTCCGCGAGGCTCCGGCCCACGAAATTGAAGCGAGCGAGGACGCCAAAAGCCTTTGGTTGGTCAGGCGAAAGCCTATTACGGCCGCTTGAATAGGCGAACCTGGTGATCCCATGGAGCTCATGAAGTACGAAGGACTCCCGATCGGTTCGGCCGCTCCGGACTTCTCTCTGCCCGCGGTCGACGGCAAGACCTATTCGCTCGCCTCGTTCAAGGACAAGCCGATCCTCGTGGTCGCCTTCTGGTGCAACCACTGTCCCTATGTGCAGGCGTGGGAGGATCGCACGATTGCGGTCCAGAAAGATTTCGCGGCAAAAGGCGTCCAGTTCGTGATGATCAACGCGAATGACGAGGCGAGCTACCCCGAGGACGACTTCGCTCACATGGGCGAGCGATCGAAGCGGAAGGGTTACAATTTCCCCTATTTGCGCGATGAGTCGCAGAAGTCCGCGGAGGCCTACGGAGCCGTTTGCACTCCGGACTTTTTCGTGTTCGATGCGGCACGAAAGCTTCGGTACCGCGGCAAGCTGGACGACTCCAAGGACCCGAAAGGCGTCCGGCAGCACGTCATGCGGGACGTCCTCACGGCCGTCACGGCGCACAAGGACCCTTCAACCACCTTCGTGCCTCCCATGGGCTGCTCGATCAAGTGGAAGGCCGACCACTGGAGCGCTTGAGGTCCCAGACCGTCATTCGCAGGCCGAGTACGGCCTCGAACCTTCGGAGCCCGGATCGGGGACGTAACGGCATGTCGCCGTGCCGGTTTGGGAGGCCACCGGATAGGCCTGGAACGGGTTCGTGTAGTACCAGGTCAGGAGGACGGAGACATGGGCTTCAATCGTCGCATTTTCGGGGAATCGAACGGAATCGACCAGGAAATCGGCGCCATCCCGGAAAATGGCCTGGCTTGACAGTCCTCGTTCCCCCTGCACGTTCCAGATCAAGTGCGCGGTCCCGTCGACCCGGTTCACGTAGCCCGCGGGGAGGTCCAGGCTTAGCACCGTGGAGGAGTCATCGAGAGGCCATTGCACCCTCTCCGTCCGGTCGTGATCTCCTGCCATCGGCAACCAACCGCCCAGAGTCTCCCCTTCGCGCGCGGAGATGTTCACCACGATTGCGTAGGGGACGATCGAATCGGAGTCCACCCGGTTTTGCACGTGGATCCAGAACCTGTAGTAGTCGTGTTCGGGGTCGATGTCGCCCAGTCGGTACCAAGTCACGCTGAGCCGGAGAGCCTGCTCGGGCAACGTCACCGACGACGGGCCGATACGGACGAGGTCCGTCCGCAAGGCGGCGAGCACCGCAAGGATCCCCACGAGGATGACGAAGAGGATCACACGTGTTCGCTTCGCGCGCAGGCTCCTTAGTCCCCTGGAGAGCGGATTCGGCGCGGCCGTCGTGGCGTCCCTCGCACAACCTTGGGACCCTCGCGCAGGCCCCTCAGTCGCCAGTCCAAGAATGCAAAGAGGGCCTTCATGTTTTCTGATTTTCGATAGGACTTCATGAGCCGTCCGATCTCGTCGGGATCGCTCCGCAGGTCCCTCGCGAACCGTTCCATGTTGGGCAGGGCTCGCGTCAACTCGTCGACGACCGGGATCGTGGCCCGCTGGGACGTACGAGAGAGGGGGTTCAGGTCGACGCTGATCACCGTCTTTCCCATGCGCACGAGCGCTTCCGTCCGATCTCCGTCCTCGAGCGGCACGACGACGACGTCGGCCCCGAAAATGCCCTCCCGGCTAGACAAGGCACGTCGGGATTCCAATCTCGGGATGCGGGCATTCGGATGAAGCCCGAGGACGTGGGTCGCCCCCGCCGCGCGAAGGGTCCGGACGATTCGGCGCATCCGCGTCTCGGTTCGGTGGAACAAGTTCACCTCGATCCCCGCGGAAACGGTCTTCGCGAAGCGGACGACTTGTCTCGGTGCGAGAGCGGCCACGTTCCCATTGACCGAGATCACCGGCCGTCGGGCCCGCAGGAGGAAGGCCGCCGCCGCGCGTTCGGCGACAAGCGCGGGAGCCGACGTCGTCTCCCCGAGTACATAATCGAAAGCTTCCCCGCGACCATGGGCGATCAGTCCCTCCGGGACGACGATGCCCTCCCGCCATCCCTTCACGAGCTTCTCGCGGAGCATGAGGGAAGTGTAGCGAGGATGGGACTTGGGGATCTTCACAGCATCCCCTGGATTCGTGCGACGAACTTCCCGCAACCGTGCCACAGAGGGTCGGCCGTGGGGAGTCCATACCGGGCCTCGTAGGTTCGTACCGTCTCTTCCACCTCATCCTTCGTCATGTTCTCGTGATTAATCCCGAGGGCGAGCACCTTGCCCTTCCCGGCGGTCCGCGTGTAGAATTGCAGCCATTCGATCTCCTCCTCCACGGTCGGCATCGGCCAGGCAACGACGTCACGACGGAAGCTTCGGGTCTTTCGGGCGGGTGCATGCATCATGACGATCCCCGACGGCATCGCCGCGTTGATGATCGCGCGGGTGCCGCACACGTACGCGGGATGGGAGATGCTCCCTTGTCCCTCGACGATGATCGCCTTGGGCTTCGTCTCCTCGTACGCCCGAACGATCTCCGATTCCAGTTCGCCGACCATGAAATCGCCCTTGATCGCGTCGAGCGGCACGCCGTAGGTCGAGCCTTGAATCAGACCCGTCTGCCCGGTGGCCACGAAGGTCGCGGGGATCCCTGCGGCAGTCAGGGCATCCGCCAGCAGGAGGGCCGTGGTCCGCTTCCCGATGGCCCCGTCCGTCCCGAGCACGGGGATCCGAAGGCAGGGCAGCTTCCTCGTCAGGTCGCTGAACTGCTTCGAGTCCCGGATGGGGCGCGGTTTTCGCGCGTCGAAGAGGCGGACCCCGTGCGCCTCCGCGAGCTTCACGAACTCCGGGTCTTCCGTGAGGAACTCATGGAGTCCGGCGACGAGGTTCAGTCTGCGCTCGATGGCCTCGCGCAGGATCGGTCGGTATTCCTGCGGAATATAGCCGCCGAACGTCGCGACGCCGACGATGAGCGTGTCCGGCTCGCCTCGCTCGATTGCTTCCTTCAGGTCCGCGACGATCGGAATGCCGTTCGCTTTCCCGTCGAGGACCTCGCCCGCATCGCGTCCGGCCTTCGTGTGGTCGATCACGCCGACGATCGTGTACCGCTTCGAATATCGGACGAGACCGTTCGCCGTCTTCCCGGTGTTCTGTCCAAAATAACCGTCGCAGAGGATGACGGCCCGCTCCATTCCCCCGAATCCCTCGTGATAACGGCGGGCGAAAGTCTATGGAC
>Ga0209470_1000828_pt1 | contig 24152 bp, 20 predicted proteins | sample GraSoiAngelo_125_FD_185882 | JGI IMG/M metagenome (GOLD analysis project Ga0209470, IMG submission 185882) | Grasslands soil microbial communities from the Angelo Coastal Reserve, California, USA - 14_0927_05_40cm (SPAdes) (version 2) | ecosystem: Environmental > Terrestrial > Soil > Grasslands ... | reverse complement strand
TCGTGGCGAAAAGCGTTGCGTGGATCTGCGACTTTCGGCATTGCTCCGGAGGTTTTCACTTGTTTCATCGAAAACCACGATCAAATCGCGAATACCGGACTAGGCGAGCGGTTGCGATTTCAAACGTCACCCGGACGCTATCGCGCTATGACCGCCCTTCTCTTGCTCGGACCGTGGACGCCGTTGCTGTTTCAAGGAGAAGAGTTCGGCGCGTCCAGCCCGTTCATGTTTTTTGCGGACGTAGGCGATGCTTCCGTACGCGATGCGATGCGGAAAGGTCGCGCTGAATGGCTGGCGCCATTTTTATCGCTTACCAATGACGAGGCATGGACAAGTTTGCCGGCCCCGGATGATCCGCAGGTCTTCGCCCGCTGTAAACTCAATTTTTCCGAACGCGAAAAGAATCGCGCTATCTATGATCTGCATGTCGATCTTCTGAAATTGCGACGAGAGGATTCGCGTTTTCGCCAGCAAATTTCCGGTGTAGTTGACGGAGCGGTACTAGGGCCGGCAAGTTTCGTTCTCCGATATTTCGCGGAGGAAAACGACGATCGCCTGCTGATGGTGAATTTTGGAAAGAATCAGGTCCTGAAGCCTGCTCCAGAACCTCTGCTCGCACCGCCATTGGGCGGCAGGTGGGAAACGCTCTGGACGAGCGAGTCCCCCCGCTATGGCGGAGCAGGTTCCTCTCCGGTCGCCACTCAGGAGCAATGGGTTGTACCAGCCGAATCTGCTGTGGTGCTGCGCCCGGTGCACGAAAACGCGAACTGACGCTTGGTCACTCATCAGCGATGGGGCTCGTTTCTTTCACCCGTTGCGATTCAATAATTGATGCGTAAGGCTGCGAAGGAAGTTTCAGAGAAACCGTCCGAGCGCTGCCACGGTGCGGACGCTGACTCATCAAGACGGGTCGAGCGCTTAACAGCTGACACCGATTTGCGCGGTCCGAATTAACAGCGGATAACTTCCGCCGATGAAATTCGTTTTTCTCATCATCGCACTTGGCTCGATGTCGATCTTCGCGTTGGCACAGGAGAGCACAACCCGGCCGCCTAGAGTCTATCCCGTAGCCTTGCCGAACTACGACGAGGAAACGGCGACCCGATTGCAAATTTTCTTGGATAACAGTGATTTCGGGCCCGGTAAGATCGATGGGAAAATGGGTGAATTTTTTCGCAAGTCGCTCATCTCATACAAGCACGCCCACGCCATGCCAAAGACCGGTGCGGTCGATTCCTGGCTGCTCGATCAAGTGCCTGTTACTTACACGACCTACACAATCAGGGAAGAAGACCTGAAATTCGTGGGCGATGTCCCAAGCAGTCATGCCGAGCAGGCCAGATTGAATTGGCTGCCTTACACGTCACTGCTGGAATTCGTCGCCGAGCGCTATCATTCCGCCGAGGCGTTCATCCAGAAGCTCAATCCCGAAAAAAATTGGGAGCACCTTCAGCCAGGCGAAACGCTCAAAGTGCCGAATGTCCTGCCATTTGAGGTGGAAAAATTCACAGAAGGTAAAGTTCCTGAAAATCCGGCCTTCGCCTCCCGGAAGGTTTTTGTCGACACGTATGAACATTTGCTCGAAGTCTTCGACAACAATCAGCTCGTCTGCGTCTTTCCGATCACGCCGGGATCGAAAATGTTACCCGCACCAGTTGGCACATGGAAAATTCTGGGCGCCACCGTTTGGCCATGGTTCCGGTACGACGAAGGCATGCTCAACTACGGTGTGCGAACGGAAAATTACTACAATCTTCCTCCCGGCCCGAACAACCTCGTCGGTGTCCTGTGGATGGGCTTGAGCAAACCGGGTATCGGCATTCACGGAACGAACAATCCCGAGACGATCGGTCGCGCGGCAAGTCACGGCTGCATTCGGCTCGCGAACTGGGACGCTGCACGCGTCAAAGACCTCGTGAGCGTAGGCAACACGGTCATCATTTTTTAGGTAGGGGCGGTTCACCCGAACCGCCCGCCACGCGCGTGATCACCGCCGGGGACACGCGATTAAGGTCAACCGCCCTACTTGAAACTTTCAAAATTTTTCACGCCGAATCGTGATCTCAAACGTCTAGGCTTTAGATCGACCCAATGGATCCCAATGAACGCGAACAGTATCGGGCGGCCATTCACGGCGAGCGGGACGCATTTGAGATGATCATTCGCACGCATAGCCGGGCACTTTTCGCCATCGCTTACGGCATTCTGCAAAACCGCGAGGAAGCCGAGGACGCCGTGCAGGATGCGCTGGTTAAAGCATGGAAAACACGCTGGCGCGTGCACGATCCGGAAAAATTTCCCGTCTGGCTGGCGACTATTGCCCGTCATCGGGCTCACGACATTTTTCGAAAGCGTCGCACCGTCCCGCTGTCTGCAACAATTGACGAAGCAATTGAACCGAACTCGGCCGCCGGGACCGACGCTCCAGAGTTGGATCAACAATTGCATTCCGCGCTCGCAGCGCTGCCGGAGCTTCATCGCGCCGCGCTGACGTTGCGTTACTTCGAAGAGATGGATTATCGCAGCATCGAAAACATCCTGGGCCTAAGCAACGGGGCGCTGCGCGGAATTCTCGGCCGCGCATTGGCCTCGATGCGCAAACAACTGCGGCCTGCCCTTGCTTCACTGGATTAACCCATGGCAACCATCCACGACGAAATTGACAGCTGGCTCGCCGCCGATATTCACGGCGAGCTTTCCGAGGATGAACGCAGCGCGCTTCACGCACATATCGTCGATTGCGCCGCGTGCCGAAAGGCTCATCAGGAGAACAAAGTCATGAACAAAATGTTGGAAGAAACCCTCGCCCAGGAAAAACCAGATCCTGCTTTCGAACAGCGCATGCTTTCCGGTTTTCGCAACCGCATTCCCGAAAGGAGCGGACTTGTAAAGCTGCTTGTCGATCTGATGCGTTTGCGCGCCGTGCAAATTACCGCAGTAACTGCGATCCTTGTGGGATTAGTGCAAATGGGCCGCATGATCACGGGCGAAAATGCGACTCCGCTGCGCGATCGCGAACGCTACGCACAGGTAGAAGTGGCCGCACCGCAGCCGCCGGAATCACGCCCAGGTCAAGCGGGCGCTCTGGCTAGATCAGGCGGAGTCGCCGCTGGACGACCACAGGACTTGGCGCTCGAGGCACCGCCGGCAGCACCTGCAACTAGATCAAAATTCCACGAAGAGGGCAAAGCAGCTGGCACAACGGTTGCGCCGGCCAAAGCTGCGCAGCCAGAAGCTCGTGACGTAGAAACGCTCGTAGTCCCAGAGAATGCTGCGATGGGAGAGGAGGCTACACAAAGTCCAGTTGAATCGCCCGCTGCCGCACTGGCCAACCGCAAACTGATTCGAAACGCGACTGTGGAACTGGAGATCGTCAGCTTTGATGATGCAGTGCAGAAGATCACGGCGTTTGCGAACGAAGAACGCGGTTATGTGGCAACGACAAGTTCTGAAAAACAGGCGAACGGGAAACTAAAAGGCGAAATTGTCGTCAAGGTTCTGCCGGAAAATCTTGATCATTTCCTGCAAAAGCTTCGCGGGATTGGCCAATTGAAAAACCAAACACTCGGCACCGAAGATGTGACTAAGGCGTATTTCGACACTGATGCAAGGCTCAAGAACGCACGCGTGATGGAGCAGCGTTTGATCGACATGTTGAAAACGAAGACCGGCAAGGTCTCCGATTTGCTTCAGGTCGAGAAGGAACTTGGGCGCGTGCGCGAAGAGATCGAGAAGATGCAGGGCGAATTGAAATATTGGGATTCGCAAGTGCAATTCGCCAGGGTGACGATTTCGCTTGCAGAAAAAGACATGGAAGAACCGGCGTCCTTTCTGCTTAAGGAACACGCGCAACTCGCGCTCTACGCGTCCGATGTGGAGAAAATTTACAACGAGGCGAAAGTGCTGGCTTCGCCGAAAGTGCAAATTACAAATGCGCAGCTTGATCGCGATTATTCGGGACGCGTCTCGGCGCGGGTGAGCATGTTAATTGCGCCCGAAGAGAGCGAGACCCTGATCAGTCGAGTTAAGGGATTTGGGCGCGTCGAAAATTTTCAATCGCAGACCGAACGCATCGCGCAGGGCGGCAGCGGCATGTCGCAGAATGCAAAAACCAAGCGGGACAAAGTAGAGTTAAACGTCACGATCTCGCGCGAGGAACAGGAACAAGCATTTCAGCAGACCAGTCTGCGCATTCGCACGTCAGCGGTTGACGAAAAAGCCAAGGAGCTTCGCAGTCTGACCGAGAAACAAAACGGGCGCGTCAGAAGTTCTACGTTTAGTCGCGATCCAGACGGGCACGAAGTGGCGAATGTCTCACTGCGCGTTCCGATGAAAAATTATTCGGCGCTCATGCAATCGCTCAACGCTCTTGGCAGAGTCGAGGACGTGAGCGTGCAGCGACAGGACCGCATCGGCGGCCAAATCGATGAAGCGAGCGCGCCGGCGGACATCTCGATCCAGGTTTACAGCCAGGGCAACATCGTTTCGTCCGATACTGGCCTCGTCGCCACGCTGCGCCGAACATTGGCGCAAAGCGCAGCCGCGATCATGTGGAGCTTGCGCATGATTGGCGTCGCAGTGGCGTTTCTCGCACCCTGGGCGATCGCGGTCATTTTCGTTGTTTGGATCGCCAAACGGATCGCTCGTGCGCGACAATAAAAGTAGTACATGCGTCTCGCTTGCGTTCACTTAATTCGCAAGCCAGGAGGCTTGCGCCCCTCCAATCGCAGTCATAACTTATTCGCCAAGGAGGTTACCGATGAAGTCTGAAGGCGGTATCAGCTATAGCAACGCGGCGGTCGCCGCGACCCCTAAACATCTTTTGCAATTCGCAGTTGATCAGCGTTACGACGATTACACGTCAGTCGATCACGCGGTCTGGCGATTCATCATGCGCCAGAACGTTTTCTTCCTGAAGGAATACGCGCACAAGGTTTACTTCAAGGGTCTTCTCAACACTGGCATTTCGTTTGACCGCATCCCGCGCATTCAAGAAATGAATGATATTCTTGCGAAAATCGATTGGGGCGCAGTGGCGGTGGACGGATTTATTCCGCCGGCGGCGTTCATGGAATTTCAGGCTTACAAGGTACTGGTGATCGCGTGCGATATGCGGCAAATCCATCATATCGAATACACGCCCGCGCCTGACATCGTCCACGAGGCGGCGGGTCACGCACCGATCATTGTCGATCGCGAGTACTCGAATTACTTGCAGCGCTTCGGCGAAGTCGGCGCAAAGGCGATGTCTTCAAAAAAAGATTTCGAGCTCTACCAAGCGATCCGTCACTTGTCGATCCTGAAAGAGCAGCCAAACAGCGATCCAAAAGAAGTCGAGGGAGCAACTAGGCTGGTCGAACATCGGCAAAAAACTTTAGGCGAACCATCCGAGATGGCGCTGCTCTCGCGCTTGCATTGGTGGACGGTCGAATATGGATTGATCGGCACACTGGAGAACCCGAAAATTTACGGGGCGGGTTTGCTTTCATCCATCGGGGAATCGGTTTCGTGCCTCGAACCTGCAGTTAAAAAACTCCCCTACTCCATCGACGCACAAAATTGCGCATTCGACATCACGACGAGGCAGCCGCAGTTGTTCGTTTGCCGCGATTTCAAGCATCTCGCGGATGTGCTTGAAGAATTTGCGAACAAGATGGCGTTCATGGTTGGTGGACTCCAAGGCATCAACAAGGCCATCGAATGCAAAAACGTCGCGACCTGTGAATATTCATCGGGCTTCCAAGTGAGCGGTGTATTCAACGAGGTCATTACTGATAAAAAGAATTCCCCGATTTATCTGCGGACGACCGGTAACAGCGCGCTCGGGTTTCGCGACAAAGAACTCGAGGGCCACGGCATCGATTATCACAAAGAAGGCTTCGGTTCGCCCGTCGGCAAGTGGAAACACACATCGACATCTCCCGAGTTGCTTACCAACGATCAGCTGCACGCGCTAGGCATTGTTGAAGGGAAGAAAGCGAAGCTCGATTTTGTCAGCGGCATCGCTGTTTCTGGGAAGGTCGAGAAAGTGTTGCGCCGCGACGGAAAGTTGTTGCTTATCACATTCTCAAATTGCAGTGCGAAATATGGCGACCGCGTCCTGTTCGATCCTGACTGGGGAACTTACTACATGGCGGTCGGCGAGCGAATCAGTTCTGTCTTTAACGGCGCGGCAGACAAGGATGCTTACAATCAGGTGGCCCTTGTTCCGAAAGAACGGACCATCAAAGTTCCATCGGACGCCAAGCGCAAGCGGCTTGAGAATCTTTACGCGCAGGTGCGCAAGATCCGCGAGAGCAAAACCGGCCAGGAACGGCTCGGCGAAATCTGGGAGACACAGCAGGCCGAACATCCCGGCGATTGGTTACTGTCCATGGAAATCTTTGAGATCCTCGACACGACCGGTCAGCAGGCAGAGTTGAAAGCTAGGATCGAGAAGTTTCTGAACAAGAAGAAGGGGACGACGAAAGATCTGTCGACGCTAATTAGTTGGGGGTTCCGCTTGGTCGAGTATCACAAGAAACCGGAATATCAGGCGACATTGCACGCGTCGCCGAAGTAACCGGGTTTGTCATTCCGAGCGGAGCGAAGCGCAGTCGAGGAACCTCTCAAAACAGTGAGAGATGTCTCGACTTCGCTCGACATGACAATATAGCAGTCAAACCGTTTCGTCTTTGAAATGGCGTTTACCTTTTAACGCCTTCGCATACTCATCCTTGCTTAGAATATTTTCGTCGAGCTGCATCTCCGTTCGACAAAGATTTTTGAAAAATGTCTCGATGCGTTCCTTGCTACTCATTACTTCGTCGGTCAGATAATTAACATCGACATTGATACAGATTGCGCCCACGATCCCGAATTCCTTGCGCGTAATCGGAATCGTCGTGCATTTGAATTTCCGCGCGCCAATGTTCAGTTCGTAGTTCAGCTTTTCCTCATTAAGAAGCTGGCGCTTTTTGAGATCGATCAGGAGGTTAGTCGTGCCGTCGCGCAGATGACGGCCCGTAACATTATTTTCCAGCACAATCAGCGAATGCGCCGGATCAGCCAGATTGTGCAGCAAAATCTCAATACCTGTGTTCGGGAATGATTTTCCAATCAGCCGCACGATCCGCACGTAATTCTCCAGGAATTCGTTGGTGTCATCGGCAATTTTCTTTCCGTCGTATCTATCAAAAAGTTGCGCGTAGACTTTTTGCTCCGCTGGTTCGAGCTGGCCGCGCACGTTATTTTGTTCGCCGATAAAAAGCAGTTGCCGCGCCGCAGTGTGGTCGTTGTTTTTGAGAAAATAATGCATCCCGAGCCGGAAATCTTTCAGGCTGAACTCGCCGAAGTTCTCGCGAGAAACGGTGAACGGATAAAAGTCGTACTCTTCGAGGTTTCTGCCAAACTCCCGACGCCGTTCCTTGTATTTTCCCCACAGAAAGCCTGCCGTAAGAAAGAGCAGCGATACAATGATCGATGCGACGACATTGATACTGAGCTCGCTTTGCAGAGCTTTGATCATACGCTTGGCCCTAATTCTGTGATGGCAACTTTGAAAGTTGCCCCACCCATCATAGATTTCCAGTCAGGCTTGACAGGGTAATATTCTCCAGCGCGACGTTGTTTGGTCGCGAGAGCGCGTAGGCTACGGCGCCGGCAACCTCTTCGGGCGAGATCATCCTTTCGCGCGGCCACTCGCCTTCGATGCTGTTCCATATATTGGTATTAGTGGCGGCCGGATAAACGTTAATGACGCGAATTTTACGGTCGCGTAATTCTTCGCGGACGGACTGGGAAAATCCCTCGAGCGCAAACTTGCTCATGCAGTATGCGCTCCAATTGGCGAAGGCGGTTTTGGCGGCGATCGAAAGAATGTTCACGATGCTCGATCCCGGCGGCATGTTTGGAGCAAAATGCTGCGTTAATGTAAATGGCGCGGTGACATTCACGCCCAGTGTTTGCTCCCATTCGGTAGGCGTGATTTCTCCAAACGGCTTCACGATTGCAATGCCAGCGTTGTTCACCAGTAAATCCAACGGGTGGTTGCCAACCGCGGCGATTAGATCGGAAATACCGGACGCGACAGCAAGATCGTGGATCAGGCGAACCACGCGTGCGCAGCGAGGCTCCACGCATTTACAAACGTCCGCCAAAGCGACAGTATCGCGTCCATGAAGAAGCAGCACCACGTCGGGTGCCGCCAGTTTTTCGGCGATCGCGCGACCAATTCCGCGACTCGCTCCAGTGATCAGATAGCGTCTCATCTTTCAGGTTCGCAGACGTTTAAGATCCGAAGCTTAACGTACAACGTCCAATTTGCAGAAACCTGTGGTGGCAGGCGTGTCGCCTGCGAAGTCATGGGTTGCAGCCGGCACGGCTGCCGCTACAGAAGAAATTGCGACTAGGTTCTTCGCAACGTAAATCGATTATTCGCGGTTTCCCACAAACGCAATCGCACGAGCTGCTGATTGACGCGATTGTCGATCTTCGGCCAAAGCGCCCGGACAATATTTTCGCCGGTCGAAGGGACATCTCGAAAATCGTTTGTCTCCAAATCGAGATGTCGATTTTGCCACGGCTTAAGCGACTCTTCGATGGCTTTTCTAAACGCAACAAAATCATAAAGCGTTCCACTCCGTTTGTCGTACTCGCCGCCAACCGTTGTCTCCGTCAGATAACGATGACCATGACCGAGCGGATTATTGCACTTGCCATAGAGCTTCGCGTTCTCGGCGTCAGAAAGAGCAGTGGCATGCAGACGATGCGCAGCATTGAACGGCATCCACGTTCCGAGAAAAATAATCTTATCGCCCCACGCTTCCGCAAAAAAATCTTCGCGCTCGTGCAAACGGATGCGGTGCAGCGACACCGCGGCTTTTACGCGTTCATAAATATATCCCGCTAAACTTTCAGTCGTAACAGGACGATCCCTTAATCCAACGACCTCCTGATTGAGATAACGATGATTGAGTTCGTCACGCAACGCGTGGAGACAAGCGTCGATGGCATCGTGGCGAACCAACAGCGCTTTTGCATCAAGTCTCTCCGTTCGAAAAGTGAGACGAGCCCGGTAATTGTGCCCGTGGATTGAAGTTGCCCTGCCAAACAAGCGGGCATTTTCCTCTTTGTTCACGTGCGGCGACACCGTTTTGCGCGCAGCCGAAAACTCGAACCAATAATTTGCTTCGCCGCCGCCGTCGAAATAGAAAGTCGCGCTCCGTTCGGGCGACTCGCTCACATGGCAAGCTGCGAGTGTTGCATCAACATCGGAGAACAGCGGCGCAACATCGAGATGAAGCTGTCGAGCAATATTTTCAGCAGTGGGTGGAACATCACAGAACGAAGGGTTGTCCTTATTGAGGAATTTGTGATCGAAACGCTCACGTACAATTTTGCCGGCACGCTCTTTGATTTCGCCGATATTGATCAGCATTCCGTTGCTTGGATCAACGGGCCCGGTAAAAACAAAATACGCAACGTAATTGCGACCCGTGCCATGACGAGCATTGGTTTCAGGACCGAAAACCGCCAGATTTTCGGCGTCGCTCCAACTGTCAACGTGCAAACGCCGCGATGCCGAGAACTCGATACGTTTGCTGACCGTCAATAGCATGACGTCAGCTAATCCTTGAGAAGTGAGAGAAATTCCGAGCGAGTTCGCGCGTCGTCCTTGAAAGAGCCAAGCAGGCAGGAAGTCTTCATCACGGAATTTTGCTTTTCAACTCCGCGCATCATCATGCAAAGATGTTTTGCTTCTACGACGACTGCTACGCCAGACGGTTCGAGACATCCCATGAGCGATTCGGCGATCTGAGTCGTGAGGTTTTCCTGGATTTGCAAACGGCGCGCGAAAACGTCGACAATCCGCGCCACTTTGGAAAGCCCGATCACTTTCCCGTTTGGAATGTAAGCCACGTGTGCCCGTCCGATAAACGGCAGCAAGTGATGCTCGCACAGTGAATACAGCTCAATGTCTTTAACCAAAATGATTTCACTCGCGTCCGAAGCGAAGACAGCGTCGTTGATGATTTCCTCAAGGTCCTGCCGATAGCCTTGGGTGAGAAATTCGAAGGCACGCGCCGCCCGATCCGGAGTGCGTCGCAGACCTTCTCGATCCGAATCCTCGCCGACACTTTCAAGCAGTTGGCGATAGGCGCTCGCGATCCGATCGAGATCGTTTTCCGGCAATCGAGTGATATCGCGCGTAAATCGCTCTTCGATATCGAGATCTGAATTGCGGCGTTGAATCATAAACCGTGCAGGCGCACGTCACTCGGCGGTGTTAATCGAGCCAGCTCTGCGGATACTTCGGATCGTCGAGCGCGAGCGATTCCTCCGTCAACTCGAGCGTGTGTTGGGTGTCGAACATCACGGCGAGTTCCTCGGTGCGCGCTGCATTCTTGCTCGCCATGATCGTGCCCGGATGGGGACCGTGCGGAATGCCACGCGGGTGCAAGGTGATAGACCCGCTCTCGATTCCGCGGCGCGATCCGAAATTGCCACGCACGTAAAATAAAACTTCGTCCGCTTCGACGTTGTCGTGCACCCACGGAATTTTTACCGCCTCAGGGTGCGTATCGAGCAGGCGCGGCGCAAATGTGCACACAACGTAACCGCGAATCTCAAACGTCTGATGGATCGGCGGCGGTTGATGCACCGTGCCGGTGATCGGCTCGAAATCCTGCGCGTTAAACGTAAACGGATAAAGATAACCATCCCAGCCGACGGCATCGAATGGATGATGCGCGAGCGTGACGCGCGTGAAACGCGGACCGTCCTTCACCAGAACATCGACGTCCTCCTCCTTATCGATCGTAATCAACTCGGTCGGTGCATGCAGATCGCGCTCCGAATAGGGCGCGCCCATTTTTATTTGCCCCTCATGATTCAAATAGCGCTGCGGAATCCGAACCGGGCCGACCGATTCGAGAATGAGATAATCCTCCTCTTCAACTTTGTCGGGAACGAGCCGGTACGTGATGCCGCGCGGAATGACGATGTAATCTTCGGCCCGATAAGGCAATTTGCCGAAGACAGATTCCAGCACGCCACCACCGTGAAAAACGAAAATGATCTCATCCGCGCCACCGTTCTTGTAATATTCGAATTTGTCACAGGCCTTCGCGGGTCTCGCCCGGTACGCGGTCATGTCCTGATTGAACAGCATCGGAATGCGGCTGGTGTAGAGGTCGCCGCGACGCGGGATGTTCGCCGTTTTCAGATGATGATGGCGCAACGGACTGTCCGTCACTTTTTTCGGCTCCCACTGTTTGATCAGCTCAACTTTGCGCACCCGCGTGGGTGGGCGCAGGTGGTACATGATCGAGTAGGCTTCGTCGAATCCTTGCGTGGTAAAGACATGCTCGTAGGCGATGCCTTCGTTCTTGTAAGTTGGCGTCGCGCCGTTGCGATGAAACCAGATGTGATGTTTTCTCGGAACCTCACCAAGTTTTTGATAATACGGCATATGATCCCTCCTTATAAATTACCTCGCGCTTCTTGTTCTCGTTCGATTGCTTCAAATAGTGCCTTAAAGTTGCCTTTGCCGAAACTCTTCGCGCCCTTCCGCTGGATGATCTCGTAAAAGAGCGTAGGCCGGTCTTCCACCGGTTTAGTGAATATTTGCAGCAAATAACCTTCGTCATCCCGATCCACGAGAATGCCTAGCCGCTTTAACGGTTCGAGGTCTTCGTCGATCTTACCGACGCGATCGAGCAGTGTCTCATAGTAATTCGAAGGGATGTGCAGAAACTCAACGCCGCGCTTTTGCAGCTCGGTCACCGTGGCAACGATATTCTTCGTGGCCATGGCGATGTGCTGCACGCCTTCGCCATTGTAAAACTCGAGGTACTCTTCCACCTGCGATTTCTTCTTACCCTCGGCAGGCTCGTTGATGGGAAACTTCACGAACCCGTTTCCGTTGCTCATCACTTTACTCATGAGCGCCGAGTATTCAGTGGAGATGTCCTTGTCGTCGAAGCTCAGAATGTTTCGGAAGCCCATCACCTCCTCGTAAAATTTCACCCACGGATTCATCTGGTTCCAACCGACGTTTCCGACGGAATGATCGACATACTGAAGTCCCGTGTCCGCCGGGCGATACACCGACTCCCATTTGCGAAAACCCGGCATAAACGGACCACGATAATTCTGTCTTTCGATGAACAGATGAACGACCTCACCGTAGGTATGGATTCCGCTCATCACCAGCTCGCCATGTTTATCTGAGAGTTTCTTCGGCTCCATGTAGCTCTTGCCGCCGCGCTTCGTCGTTTCTTCCCACGCTGAAGTCGCGTCCTCCACCATCAAAGCGAGCGCCTTCACACCATCGCCATGTTTATGGATATGATCAGCGACCGAATGATTCGGTCGCAGCGGCGTGGTCAGGACGAACGTCAATCTATTCTGACGAATCGCGTAGCTGACTCGATCCTTGGTTCCCGTTTCCGGCCCGGAATAGGCGAGGCTTTGAAAACCAAACGCCGTCTTATAGAAATGTGCCGCCTGTTTGGCGTTACCGACATAAAATTCGATGTAATCTGTACCGTGAAGCGGCAGAAAATCCTTTTCCGCTGCCGGAGCCGTTTTGGTTTTTGGAGCAGCAATTGTCGTTGGCATAATGACCTCCTAACTCTCTCGCGCTGAGCGCGCCTTCTAAATATACGATCGACAATCAAGCCCTGCAAGGTCGGGGAGGTATCGCGGTGGTGGCAGGCGTGCCGCCCGCGAGACCCAAAAGTGTAGCCAACACGGCTGCCGCTACATTTTCGGCGCGAGCGAAGCGACGATTTTCTCGAAGCGCGCATCGCTGCGCAACGGATCCCAGACTTCGTCAAGCTTAAGCGATCCGTAAGTGACCCCGAAAGGAATCTTAGTCACCTGTTCAAGTAAGTTGAAGGCGCGATCGGCCTCGCCCGTTTGCGTGTAGATGCCGGCGAGCCTGCTGAGCAATGCGTCGCCAATAACGGCGTCTTTTGCAATCGGTAGAAGTTCAACCGCGCGCTCACCCTCTCGTATTGCGTCCTCCTTACGCCCGAGGGCGGCGTCAATTTGAGCCACGACCATCAGCGCTTTTCCGTCCTCCGATCGCCCACGCACTGCCGCCGCCGCTCGTTCACGAGCCGCCAAGAATGCCGCCTTCGCTCTCGACTCATCACCAAGTCCCCGAGCAACGATACCCCGATTCCATTCCCGCGGAGTGAAGAAACCGTTATCGTCGAACTCTGCCCCCCCGTGAGCACTCAACGCTTCTTCGGCCGCGTGATAATCGCGCTCCTTGAGTGCTAGATCCAAGCGGGCATTGATGAGATCATTCGGGTCAGCGGTCTTGGCGGCTTCACCAGCTACGACATCCTTCCAACGGCTGAGATCGGCTTTCCAAGCCATATCTATAGAGGCGCGAATGAGCCACAGGCTAAAGTCGAGAGGTTTCCAGGCAAGAGCGCTATCCACTGTTCTCGCGGCAGCGTCGTATTGGCGCAACATGATATATGAAGCGGCCAATTCCGAGACGAGGACGATGTTACGCGGGTCCAACGCCAATAGCTGTTCCAGGTCACGGGTTGAGTCGTCCCATTTGCCCTGCCGCCGCTCAATCATTCCTGTAAAAAACAAGACGCCTGCGTCGTTGGGCAGGCTGGGTCTGGCCACAGCTAGTTCTGCCAGCGCGGGCGCGTAATCGCGCGCGCCCCAATAATATAGGATCGCTCGAGCGAGATGCACTTCGCCTGCGTCGGGCTGCAACCGCGTCGCCGCATCGAGCGACTTCTTGGCCAAATCAAGACGCGCCGGCGTATGATCTGCGTTCACCCAATATAAGTAGAGATGCGTCTGCGCCAACTTACAGAGCGCGGGTACGAAAGCTGGATCGCGGGCGACGGCTTGATTAAGGAGGTCTACTTCCCGCTTAGCTCCTTCGACGCCACCGCTACCGATAGTACTCGCGCGATTTCGTTCGATCTCCAACGCCTTTAGGTAAAGATCGTAAGCGGCCAAGTCATTTGTTGGTTTCTTATCCAAAGCACCTTCCTCTCTAGGAGAAAGCTTTGCCTGAAGCTGGCCTGCAATGGATTTAGCGATCTCGGTTTGAATGGCGAACACGTCCGCGAGATCGCGATCATAGGTCTGCGCCCAAAGATGCGCGTCAGTTCGGGCGTCAACCAACTGCGCGTTGACGCGCACGCGATTGTCGGCGCGCTGTACGCTGCCTTCCAGCAGATACGCCACGCCGAGCGCTTTGCCGATCTCGCGCAGATTTCGCGCGGCGTTGCTCCTGTATTGTATCACACTCGTCCGACTGATTACTCTTAGATCGGCGATCTTGGCCAGGTCAGTAAGGATTTCGTCCTGCACGCCATCGGCGAAGAATGCGTTCTCCTGATTCGCACTGAGGTTTTCGAATGGAAGAACCGCAATGCTTTTCTGCGGGATAGCCGTCGAAACGCCGGTAAATGCCGCGACTTTAGCGTGGGCTGATTTAAAAATTCCGAAATACCATCCGCCGAGAGCCAGCAAGCAGAGCGATGCAAGGGCGAGGGCGAGAACTCTCTTTTTCGATTGCTGAAAGGACGGCCTCACTGACTGCAAGCGCGCTTCCCGTGAAGGCATCTGCAATCGGTGGGCAATCTCCGTGACCGCCTGCGGCCGCCGCCCGGGATCCTTTGCCAGACAAGCTGCCACCCATTCTTCCCACGCCGCTGGAATCGGCTCCGCTTCAATCTCAAATTCTTTTCTTCGCTCTGTCAGCGATGGTGGAATTTTCTCCCGAATCTGGTGATCGATATTACCGACATAAAACGGAGGCTTGCTGGTGAGCAGCTCGTAAACGCTCGCGCCAAGCGAATAGATATCGTCGAGATGAGTGCCCCGCTCGCCCTCGAGCTGTTGCGGACTCATGTAAGAGAGTGTGCCGCTTCTGCCGCCCGCCATCGTTATCACGCTCATCGAATCGCCCAGGCTGCGGGCAATCCCAAAGTCGGACACTTTGAGCTCGCCACGCTGATTCACCATCAGATTAGCCGGCTTGAGATCGCGATGGATGATGTGCGCGTAGTTGTGCGCATAGTCGAGCGCATCGCAGAGCTGGCTCATCCAATCGGTCAATTCGGCCGGCTCAAAGACTTTTCGCTCCTTGTCACAGCGCAAATTCGAAAGGGTATCGCCATCGACATATTCCATCGAAATGCAGCCCGAGCGCTCGTCGTGCACGAAGTCGTAAATGCGGACGATGTTCTTGTGCGTGAGTTCCAGGCAACGTCTCGTCTCGCGCTTGAGATCGCTTAGAACGGCGGCATCGTGCATGATCAAGTCGGGTAGAAATTTGAGCGCGACCTGGCGCTCTAATTCTTCGTCGTGCGCCAGCCACACAATTCCCATTCCTCCTTTGCCCAGAATCTTAATGAGTGTGTAGCGGCTGAAGAGTCTTTGTCCGCCGACGAACTCACCCTGCGTCACGTCCGACGCGCTGCCGGTTCGCTCGCCCCTCATGTTACTAGGATAATCCTCGAAGAACCAGCGATAAAGCCAAAAACAGCTGACCTCAACTGCTGGCGGACTTGCGAAAGACCCGGTTTTCGGAGCAAATCGCCACTGCTTTTGCTTTGCTGGCAAATTTTTTTGATAGAAACTGTTTGATGAATCCGCCGGAAGAGGAGGGCGCCTGGCTGGAGGCGAACGGTGAGCACCACGCCCTTCACGGGAATTGTTCGGTGGGGCGAGCTGCCGCTAATACTCTCGTTCTAGACTCGCCGAAAGTATCCAGAATGCATGCGCTTATCCAGCTGCAAAATATCGGCGAGTTCTGGCTGGTCGACTTGGGCAGTAGCAACGGAACCTTTCTGAACAAGCGGCGTGTTCATCAGCCTGTTCGACTTCATGATCAGGACAAAATCTTGATCGGCGGCAGACAGTTTATTTTTCGACAACCGGAGGAGATTTCGCCCGATTACCAGACCACGATTGCAGAACGAACCATCCAGGAGATCGAGAACGCGCCTTGCTGGTTGCTGGTCGCGGACATCGTAGGTTTCACGGCGCTCAGCCGCAGCCTGGTGAGTGAACGATTGGCGGCATTGATTGGCGGCTGGTTCGCTGCTTGCAAGAAGATTATCGAAGAGCATGACGGCACGATAAATAAGTACCTTGGCGACGGGATACTGGCTTATTGGCACGAGAGCGATGCGACCCCGGAAGGGATTACTGCCACAATCACAGCGCTCAAGAAAGCTCAAGCGCTCGCCGAACCCCGTTTCCGATTCGTTGTCCATTTTGGTTTGGCCGCGATTGGCGGCGTGACCTCGCTGGGCGAAGAAAGTTTAATGGGCGTCGAAGTTAACGTCGCGTTCCGTCTCGAAAAGCTGGCCGCCTCACTCGGCGAGGCGTGTGGACTCAGCGATGCTGCGAGCAGCAAGCTCGAAGGCTTTATTTCGTCGCGGCGGTTGGGCGATTACGAATTGAAAGGCTTCGTACGTAAACGCGCCTTCTTCATCGTTTAGCGTCCGAAAAATCGGGATAAAAGCTGTTCCAGCAAAAAAACTCGCGCATAGAGCGCGGCCCCAGATTCTAGGCCACTGACTCTCCCCAATCCTTGGTACCCGTTGGCGATGATTTGACTGCGGCCCGTAATTTCAGTCGCAGCGCATTAAGTCGGATGAATCCGGTGGCGTCGCTTTGATCGTATGTTGATGCACCCGCCTCCATCGTGGCGAGCTGCGCATCGTAAAGACTTTTCGGGCTTTTGCGGCCGGCGACGATGATGTTGCCTTTGTAAAGTTTCAGTCGTGCGACGCCTGTGACGTCGCGTTGTGTTTGTGTGACCAGAGCTTGCAGCACCTCGCGTTCACGCGAGAACCAGAAACCGTTGTAAACCAGCGCGCTGTATTTCGGAATAAGGCTGTCGCGCAGATGCATCACTTCGCGGTCCATCGTGAGTGTTTCCATTTGGCGATGCGCGAAATGCAAAATGGCGCCTCCGGGCGTCTCGTAAACGCCGCGGCTTTTCATTCCGACGAAGCGATTTTCCACAATGTCCACGCGGCCGATTCCGTGTTTTCCGCCGAGCTTGTTCAGGGTTTTTACCACGCCGAGCGGCGAGAGTTTTTTTTCATTCACGCCGACGCAATTGCCGTTCTCGAAGACAAGTTCGATATATTCCGGTTCGTTAGGCGCATCTTCCGGCGCGACGCTTAATTTATACATATCGCGCATCTCCCTGGAAGTTGCGTCAAACCATGGATCTTCGAGCACGCCGCTCTCGTAGCTGATGTGGAGAAGATTGCGATCTATCGAGTACGGCTTTTGTGCGCTCGCTTCTACCGGGATTCCATTCGCTTTCGCGAATGCGATCATCTCGGCGCGACCGGGAAATTGTTTGCGAAAACGTTCCTCGCGCCAGGGCGCAATTACGCGCAGATCAGGCGCAAGCGCTGCCGCGGCGAGTTCAAAGCGAACTTGGTCATTCCCCTTCCCGGTCGCCCCGTGCGCGATGGCATCAGCGTTTTCGGCGAGCGCAATCTCGACCATTCGTTTGGTGATGAGCGGACGCGCGATGCTTGTCCCGAGCAAATATTGGCCCTCGTAAATCGCGCCGGCCTGGAACATCGGGAAGATGAAATCCCGCGCGAATTCTTCTTGGAGATTATCGATGTAACATTTGGCCGCGCCGGTGTGCATCGCCTTTTCTTCCAGGCCGTCGAGTTCTTCTTGCTGGCCGATATCGGCGCAAAAAGCGATAATCTCCGCCTGAAAATTATCTTTGAGCCAGCGAAGAATTATCGACGTGTCGAGGCCGCCAGAATACGCCAAGACGATTTTCATAACAGAAATCGGCGGTCATAGACCGCCGCTACAGAACATCGACAATCAGTCGCCGAAAGAGATTTCAACGTCGCGCGCGGTTTGCACCATCTCACCATTGGGCGGAACGAGGCGCAGCCGGTTTACCGCCTCGGCGATTGGCACGTGCCGCACTTGATAATTCTGATAGCTGACCATCGATCCGAAGTGTCCCTCGTTTGCCAGTTGAACGGCTTTCACGCCGAAGCGCGTGCCCAGAATTCGATCGAGGGTGGTCGGCGCACCACCGCGCTGCAGATGTCCAAGCACGCAACAGCGCGTCTCCTTACCAGTGCGCTGGGCGATCTCACGCGCAACGATTTCGCCGATTCCTCCCAGTCGGAATTCGCCATCCTTCGTCTCGCGCTTTACTTGCTGACCATCTTTCGGCTTAGCGCCTTCTGCAACGACGACGAGAGAGCCGAGATAACCGGCAGCGTCGCGCGCTTTGATCGCAGCTGCAATTCTGTCGTAATCAAACGAGATCTCCGGAATCAAAATAACATCAGCGCCGCCGGCGATTCCACCGTGCAATGCGATCCAGCCGGCATGGCGTCCCATCACCTCCACTACCATGACGCGTTTGTGACTCATGGCACTGGTGTGCAAGCGGTCGAGCGCATCCATGACAGTCGCGACCGCAGAATCAAATCCGAACGTCATGGCCGTGGCTTCAAGATCATTGTCGATGGTCTTTGGGACGCCGATGCAATTGATGCCCACTTCTTGCAGTTGCTGCGCGGTTACCATCGAACCGTCTCCGCCGATGATGATTAACGTCTTAACACTGAGCTCATTTAAAACTTGCCGGGCATGCTCAATGACTTCCGCAGGGACAATGGTGCGGTCCCCGGCGCCCACTTTAGCGACGAAATGACCGCGATTGGTTGTGCCGATCATCGTGCCTCCCAACGCCATGATTCCGTTGATGCTCTGCCGATCGAGAATGACATGATCGCCCGGTGGGAGAAGTCCTTCGAATCCATCGCGAAACCCGACCACTTCCCAACCGAGTTTTTCTGCTGCGAGCACGACTCCACGCAAAACCGCGTTCAGTCCCGGGCAATCACCACCACTGGTTAGAACACCAATCCGCGGCTTCATTTTCGTAACAGCGGGATCAGAGCATTTTTTTTGAGTCGGCAACGCGACCGCCGGCAGCCCATTGGTCGTAGAGCTGCCACCCGCGTTGCACAAGGCCCCAACCTTCACCAAATCGATTCGTGCTGCCGAGCAGCACCACGATTAAACGACGCTGATACACAGTTATCATCTTCCCCTGTGTCACCACTTCCGGCTGACGGTTGGCAGAGAGAATCAAGCAGTCACCCGCACGCGTCGTGCGGCCGGTTTTGACTCCGTCGATGCCGTTCGTTCCCAACAGTTCGTTCGTGTTACGAAGAACATAATTGAGTCTATGCCCGCCTCGATCGAATGAAATCTGACGCTGTTTTTGGGACACATAAAAACGGAAACTTGCTTTGTTCATGGCGTATCGGGTCAGTCGCGCCATGTCCTCTGCTGTTGAAAACGGCATCGGTCGCACCTGGTAGTCGATGCCATGCGGGTTGACAAAGCGTGTGCGCTCCATCTTTAGCTGCTTGGCCAACGCATTCATCTGGGTAACGAACGCGTCAACTGGCGTCATTTTTGAGGTGACCTCACCGGACAAAAGCGATCCCAACTGCCCGCCAACATGGTGCGCCAACGTGTACGCCGCAATGTTGTCGGATTGGACGAGCGCGGCATACAACAGATCACGCAGCGTGATGCTGTCTCCGGGCTGAAAGCCGATGTTGTTTTCCTGGGTCCCGGCAAACGCCTCCTGCGGGATCATAACTGTCTCGTTGAGATTGCTGGATTTCCGTTCCGCCCAATCGAGCACCACACTCGCCGTCGCAATTTTAGTTAGACTGCCGACCTGCAGTTTTCTTCGGGGCTCCTGCTCTTCCAAAATGTAGCCGGTCTGCGCATCGATAATAACGAACGCTTGCGCGGCGACGGCTGAACGGAGAATGGCTGCGCTCGCAATAAAGGCAAAAATGACGATGAGAAATCGGCGTGAAAAGTGCATAAGGACCCGTTGAACCGCAGCACCTTAATCGACACATTCTGATTGGCAACACGCTGAGGCAGAAAAACGCTGTTGGCGCGACAAACGTCGTCGCTCACACCATTTTTTGAGGCGCCCGCGAGCGGCTCAGCAGCAAGCGCATCAAAAAATAGACAATCAAAGCGGACGGCACTGCCAGGAAAAGCGAACCGACCAACGCGGGCCAGACGATTCGCGAAAAGAGGTGCCAGCTCAGATAATCGTGCAATCCGAAATGCCCAAAGCGCACGCGGTCCGGCGCGTGATGATACAACGTCCACCAACCAAGTTTGTACTCTGCCAGATAGACCGCCGGCATGGCGAAGATTAGTACGTCATGCAACGTCACGGCGATTGCCGCCGCGATCTTATTACATCGACATATCCACGCGACTACGATGGAAAGGAGCGTTTTCAGGCTCCAGAGCGGTGTAAAACCGAAAAAGATTCCAATAGCGGAGCCGAGTGCGATTGAGTGTGGTGTGTCGGCAATTGTTATCAGCGTCATGTGGTGAGCGACCAACCAGCGCTTGAGCCGCGCCAGCGGCTGTGGCAATCGTGACTCGTAAACTCGCGTTGCCGGTGAGTCTGATTCCTGCACGGCCAAAGCGTAAACTAAAACAACGCGGGTGTCTGGGGAGGAGCTGAGAACAATTGGCGAAGTGCTACGCGCAAACGAGCGGCCGCTCGCGGCGCGTAATCGAGATTGTTGTTATTGAAAATCACATGCAATTCACGGGTCTTCCGGGCCAGCTTTTTGCTTCGCTCCGCAACTTCTACAATCTCCTGATCGCTGTAATCGTAATCAAAACGGGCGGCTACAGTTTTCCCGGAGAGATATCCACGCGCATTTCGTCCATGCAACCGCAGGTAGGAGAAGCCCGGGCTCGTGATTTCATTCAGGTCCGACGGCATGATTGTGAAATGATCAGCCGCTGGCGTATCGACATTCACAAAAGCCACTCTGCGCGCTCGCAGAAAACGGATCGTTGATCTTAACCGGTCGCCGATCACCCAGTTGCGATTTCGAAATTCAATCGCCAGCGGATAATCGCGAAGCACGTCTATTAAATGCTCGAGCTCTTCCAGTTTGTGTATTCGCGGCGAAAATGCAGGCGAGAGTTGCAAGAGAAGCACGCCGAGTTTTCCAGCCGAGCGCAAGATCGACATGGAACCCAAAAAAGCATTGAGCATGGCTTCTTCCAGAGCGGGCGTACGCTTAACTTTGCCTGTTCCATCGGTCTCTGCGCGCTGTTGCAAATCTGGCGGCAACAATTTCGCGACTGTCGAGTGAAACGAAAAGAGCTGATGCAGTTTCACGTCGAACGTGAACCGATCCGGCGTGGCGGCGCACCAGCGCTCAACCATTCGCAAATCAGGCACGGAATAAAACGTCGAGTTCACCTCGACCATCTCAAACTGTTGCGCGTACCAACCAAGCCGCTCATTCGCGCGCATTCCTTTGGGATACCAATGCTGAACAAAACCCGGATCAGACCAGCTGGCCGTTCCGACGAGAATTTTGCCGCTTTCTTTCTTCCCGAAGGATCCTTTCGCCACCCATCAACGAAGTCACAGCGACGGCGAACGCAAACAAGATTGTCTTTCTCGACTCGGCTTTCGGATGAACACACGTTTTTCGATTTGCGCAGGATCAACATCGAAACTATTCTGAAAATGCGGGGTGGAGCAGCCTGGTAGCTCGTCAGGCTCATAACCTGAAGGCCGCGGGTTCAAATCCCGCCCCCGCAACCAAATCTCACTCCACCGCGCCATGCGTTCGATGTCGGTCTTCGCTAGTGTGCAGGAGCTTCGCCTGCTCCCGGCGGAGCCCTAGTGAGCTTTATCGTTACGCCGATGGAGAGTCGCCTCAAAAGCCATTTCGTATATGCGACGGTCGCTGTTTTAGCTGCGTGTCAGGCGCCCTCAGCGTCAAATCACGGAACCCCGTCCAACCAGCCCGCCGCTCTAATCGGGCAGTCAGCCCCTCCGTCGTCGCAATACGAGCTCGATTCTTTTGGTCCTCTCCAGCCAGCAAGTTTTCCTGGTTATCATGGCGGTAGTAACAGAGGGCCGTGACAGCGAAATCGACTAGATCGCGCGTTCGTCCGCGAGAATCCACGGCTGAGACACCGCCCCAACTCCAACCGGTCTTGCTGAGATTTCATCGCCGTCGTTTAAACGCAGTGCCGGGCGACGATTGACCCCGCACACAAAGAAGCACTTGCCGCAATAGATCGCGCAGGCAAGATATACGCTCCCGCAGACGCGAGACGAAATAATCCAGCGTAGCTCAGTGGTAGAGCGGTCGGCTGTTAACAGAGACAGAGAACTTTCTCCCATTTTATCTCAGGTGCTCTCGCTTGCTCATTTACCCGCAATCCCAGGAAACAGGCCATTCCTAACTGCGCCCATAAAATCCCATTTTCACCTGCGAGTATCATATTAAAGTATCACATCGGCGCCTGGCGGTTTCCGATCCGATGCCACCTCCAGCTTCCTGGACTGCATAATTTTACTCAGGAGTGTATCGCATGCCGAATTTCGAGATTTTTCGAGGATCGGATCAATCAACGCATAAACATCATTGGACTCCGCAGCGCGTCGAGGGCGAGCTTTCCGCACAACTTGGAATTTAGATTTGGGGCCAAATCGTGCTTTCAAATCAGTCCACCAGGCCAGCTCCGGCCCGGCGCCACGCAGTTCAATGAAAAGAAAAGCTGCACCGATGCTCGTCCAAACCACGCCGAGATCAGTCCAGGCGTGATAAGCGAGTAGCTGGAAGGTGTAAACGCCAACGAGAATAAGCGCGATCCACTTCGCCATGATCCGAAGAACAGCTCCACGCGTGGATAAATCGTGGGAAGGCAACGAACTTTCCAAAGCGCAACGCAGGCGAACCGCCGCCTTCGATGATTGTGAAGTCTTCCTTGTGGCTCCGGGCTTCACGAATGAGGTCGGCTTTGAGCGCTTCTAGGCGCTCGTTGCAGGTGCCGATGTCGCGCTGAAGCGTTACGGCATCGTCCAGTTTCTTTAATTGAGCTTCGGTCATAAACAATACGGGGTTGAGGTTTCGCCGCGCTCGCTCTGGCGCATTTGCTCCCAAAGTCGCGCGACCATGAAGGCGTCTCCATTTCGCCCAGCATCATTTTCTGCGCCTTGAAGAACGCCTCCTGCAATGTGCTTTTCGGTTCCACAGACCCCATTTTCCTGGCGACAAAAAAAGTTATAACCATCTTGACTTGGGATTCCTCAATCCCGTAGTTGGCTATGTGACGCACTCATCCGCCTTACTTGCGCTGCTCGATGAGCCAATTTGGTTCTGTCTAAAGGCGCAGCCGAAGCGAGAGCATCTGGCCGCGACCGCGCTCAGGCGCCAGTTTCACATCGAGTGTTTCTCGCCTCGATTGCGTTTTCGCAAGATGACCAAAAGGGGGCCAGTCTGGTTCGTGGAGGCGATGTTTCCCGGTTATCTGTTCGCGAAATTTGTTTATTCGGAACAACATCGCGCCGTTGAAAGTTCTCACGGAATCCGAGGGATCGTCCACTTTGGGGATCGCCTGGCAACCTTGTCAGAAACTATTGTGGTCGCGCTTCAATCGAGAGTGGGTGCGGAAGAAGTCGTGACTGTCGATTCCTCCATCAAAATTGGCCAACCGGTTCAAATTACAGAAGGGCCTTTTCAAGGATTGGAAGTCGTGGTTACTCATTTGTTGCCTGCGAAAGAACGGATTCGAGTTCTGCTTGAGTTTCTTGGGCGATCCCTTGAAACGGAGATTTCGACAGCAAAAGTGCTCCCCGCCTAAGGCCGTCTGGGCGGTGGCATAATGCCTTGCCTGGTGTTCAAGATCTGACAAAACTGACAAAAATCGGACGGATTGTGCTGATAGAACTCAGCGAAGCACAGTCCGCGGAAAGAAATTCGTCGATTGCGCGCATCAGTTTGCGCTGGGCATCCCCCACTGATACGATTCCCGGATTGAAAAACGCGAACTCGCTTGTTGCTACGAAAGAGTCGAAACGACTGATGGTGGCGCAAATCTTGCTTGATTCACGTCATGCTCGTGACCGCAGGCCTTCTCGTCGCCGGAATCGGCTCTCTGGCGCTGATTCTCCGAGAACTGCGCAAAGCGCCGGAAGGCTACGAGGACGAACACGGCTTCCGCGTCGTCTCCAAGAGAGCGGTCGGGTCGGGTGTCCTGGGATAGGTGACAACGAAGACTCGCGGAACACGCAGTAGCCG
>Ga0209470_1000827_pt1 | contig 24154 bp, 19 predicted proteins | sample GraSoiAngelo_125_FD_185882 | JGI IMG/M metagenome (GOLD analysis project Ga0209470, IMG submission 185882) | Grasslands soil microbial communities from the Angelo Coastal Reserve, California, USA - 14_0927_05_40cm (SPAdes) (version 2) | ecosystem: Environmental > Terrestrial > Soil > Grasslands ... | reverse complement strand
CGCAGTTTGGAACGAACTTCTTTATTGGCAACCATCGGGGAGCCGACGGTACCTACCAGTCGCTGCGGTACGGCCGTGGCGCGCCGGAATACGAACGGCAGGATGCAGCGGAACTGGCGGAGTCCGAACTGCACCGGAAGCTGACGCCTCGAGAGGTGTCGCGCTTCTGGACCGCTCGCGCGCTTCGGTTCATTGTTTCCGATCCGGGCGCGTGGCTGAAGCTGATGGCTCGCAAAACCGCGCTGTTGATGAACGCAACTGAGATGGTCGACACCGAAGATCAGGAAAGCTACGCCGAATGGTCTGCGGTGTTGCGGCTGCTTGGCCCCGTTACGCATTTCGGCGTGCTGGTCCCGCTGGCGTTCGCGGGGATGCTCGCGACCTGGAGCGGCCGATCGCGTCTCTGGGTCTTGTATGCGCTCTTGATCGTGTACGCAGTCAGCGTCGTGTTCTTCTTTGTCTTCGCGCGATATCGATATCCGCTCGTACCAATGCTGATCTTGTTTGCCGCGGCAGGAGTCCTCGCCGCAATCGCAGAGATCCAGTCGTTTCAGCGCGCGGGATTTTCGCTCCTGCGGCCTGCCTCGAGAAAGCTTATCCTTCAGGTGACCGCCGTCGCCGCAGTAGCTATTTTCGTTAATTGGCCGATGGGATCGGCGCGCGCGATGCGCGCCGTCACCGCGATGAATGCCGGCACTGCGCTGCAGAGCGAACATCGGATCGATGAGGCGATCGCATATTACCGTCGCGCCATAGCCACCCAGCCGGATTACGCCCCCGCGTACAACAATCTCGGAACGGCGCTCCGCGAACAAAAGCGTATCGACGAGGCCGTGGCCAGCTATCAACAGGCGCTCCAGCTCCAGCCGGAATTCGCCACAGCACACTTCAATCTCGCGAACGTCCTCATCGAACAGGGTAACCCGGCGGCTGCCCTCGATCACTTCGAACGCGCGCTCAGGATGGAGCCGCCCTCGGCCGATGTCCACAGCAACCTCGGCATCGCGCTCGCGTTAAGCGGCCGGGTCGATGAAGCCTTACACGAGTTCCGGCAGGCGATCGATCTCGATTCCGGATCAGCCAAAGCTTACCGGAATCTCGGCAACACGCTGGCATCCCAGGCCCACTGGGCAGAGGCCATTGCCGCGCTCCGCCGCGCGGTGGAACTCGATCCAAACGCTGCAGCCGTCCGCTATGACCTGGCAAACGCACTGCTCGAAAGCGGCAATTCCAAAGAGGCGATTACAGAATTCCGTACGACGCTGCGTCTTTCCCCCGCGATGGTCGAGGCTCACAATAACCTGGGCATCGCGCTGGGGTCGCAGGGCAATCTCGACGACGCGATCGACGAATTCCGGCGCGCGCTTGCCATCCAGCCCGGCTTCGCTGATGCGCAGCAGAACCTGCAGCTGGCGCTTGCCGCCCGTCAAGCACAACCGAAATAATCTCAAATCCGCGCAAAGATGTTTGTTGACTAGATCCCCGGGCTTTTATATACACCAGTACAAGAAATAATCGCGAGCCACTGCCGAGTCTCGGGCTTTTCCCGCCTCTACATGCGTGGCTTTGCCGAGAAGGAGGAAGGATGGGGACACTGAAGCGGATTTCCATCGCCTGTCTGTTTGTATCCATCGCGTGCTCGGGGGCTTTTGCCCAAAGCACGCTCACAGGAATCGTGAAGGACCAAAGCGGCGCTGTCCTGCCGGGGGTGGCCGTCGAAGCCAGCAGCCCCGCGTTGATCGAGAAGTCGCGTTCGACCATCACGGATGAAGGCGGGGCGTACAAGATCATCGACCTGCGACCGGGCAACTACGGCGTAACGTTCAGCCTTCCCGGTTTCAAGACCGTAAAGCGTGATGTGGAATTGCCTTCGAACTTTACAGCAACCATCAATGCCGAGATGGCGGTGGGCGGCGTTGAAGAAACGATAACGGTCGCCGCGGAATCGCCGGTTGTGGATTCGCAGACGAATTTCAAGGCGCAGGTCCTTCCGCGTGACGTGCTGGATACCGTGCCTACCGCCCACACCATCCAATCCGTGGGGCAGCTCGTGGTCGGTGTGAACCTGGATTCGCCGGATGTAGGCGGCTCCCGGGCGATGCAACAGACCTATTTCACTGTGCACGGAGCCGGCGCCGCGCAAACTTCGGTTCTGGTGGATGGGATGATTGTCAATGGCCTTCAGGGTGACGGTGCGGTTCAGAGTTATATGAATGATGCCGGCAACGAGCAGATGGTTTACCAGACTGGCGGGGGCACGGCCGATTCGCCGACGGGCGGTTTGAAGCTGAACATGTCGCCCAAAGAGGGCGGCAACAGCTTCCACGGCTCATTTTTTAGCGGTTTTGAGAGCAGCAGCTTGCAAAGCGACAATCTGTCACCCTTTCTTAGGTCGCATGGGGTTCGAGTGGTGGATAAAATCGGTACCTACCGCGACATCAACCCGACACTGGGTGGACCGATCAAAAAAGACAAGCTCTGGTTCTTTGGTTCAGCCCGTTTCTTCACGGTCAATAAACCGGTTGCCAGTACATTCTACGTCCCGCCGGGAAAGTCCTACTCCGACTGTAACAACGGAGTCATTGCATGCCAGCAGGGTGTCAACGACCAACAGATTAACAGCGTATTGCTGCGTCTGACCTGGCAAGTGAGCCCCCGAAACAAGCTCTCCGCATATATGGACAGGATATTCAAGACGCGCGATCACGATGTCATCGCGGGCGATGATGCCGCAACCGCAGGTTTCTACTGGAATTCTCCGATATACGAGACAGCCACCGTCAAGTGGACCTCCACAGTCAGCAGCCGTCTCCTGGTCGAAGGAGGCTACTCGAGCAATATCGAGCGGTATAACAACCTCTATGAGCCCGGCGTCAAAAAGCCATATGGCAGTCCGCAGTGGTATGCCGGCGCTCTGCATAGGGATACGGCACTGGGCACAAGGATCAACGCAAAGACCTACGAGTACGGCAGCTATCCGGACCGGCACAATGCTCAGGGAGCAGCGTCATATCTCCGAGGCGGCCACAACATCAAATTCGGTTTTCAGAATTCCTGGGGAGGGTACAACCAAACGGCTTGGGCGAACGCCGATCTCTACCAAAACTATCTGAACGGGGTGCCCGCCACTGTCACAATATTGGCCACTCCGGCCCGTTGGAAGGACCGTCTGAACGCGAATCTGGGAATTTACGGCCAGGACGCGTGGACTTTTAAGCGGATGACGATCACGTACGGCCTGCGATGGGAGTACGTCAGTGAGCAGGTCTCAGGGCAACCTGCACAACATGGGCGCTTCGCCAATATTCCCGCGTTTGGGGATATTCATATGCCGATCTGGAGAACATTCTCGCCGAGGATGGCCGTCGTCTATGATCTGTTCGGTAACACAAAGACGGCCGTCCGCTTCGGCTTTAACCGGTTCGAGGCGGCTGCTGCTACAGGAATTGCATCGCTCTATAATCCGGCAAACGTGCAATTCGTCCAGTTCCCCATCACCTGGAGACCGTCCCCGAGTGACCCAAACCCAGACGTTGCACACGGCGAACTGGGCTGCGTGTATATACCACCGCCTAACCCGACGACGCCGGACTGCGAGATCAATTTGGCACAGCTGCCGAAGAATTTCGGCACGCCCTCGCTTTCAAAAATCGACCCGCAAATAAAACGGCCGTATTCGCTGGCTTACAATCTGGGCGTAACTCACGAGTTGTTTCGCGGCGTGGCGGTCACCGCCGAATGGTTCCACACAGACTTCAAGAATATTTTGGAACGGAATAACGTATTGCGGCCGGGCAAATTGACAGGTCCTTCAAGTGTCGATAATCCGAATTACAGGTCCGTTACAGTTTTCAGCCCAATCGATGGCACGCCACTAACGGTCTACGATCCTTTCTCTACGGACGTTCAGTCAGCTGTAGCAAATGTCGACACGAACGATCCAAATTTAAGGCAGTGGTACAACGGTTTTGAATTTAACTTCAACGCGAGGTTGCCGCATGGTATTACGCTCTTCGGCGGGTCGTTTACCGATCGAACAATAACGACTACATGCAGCGCTGCAACGACCAATCCCAACTTCCTGCTATTCTGCAATGGGGAAAAGAATGGTATTCCCTGGAGAACACAATTCAAGCTTGCTGGCACGTATCCGCTGCCATGGTGGGGTTTGCAGGCAAGCGGGTCGCTTCAGGCTTTGCCGGGCTACTTTTTTAATTCAAACACACCGACAAACGCATACCTCCCGTTGCAGCAAGGTGGATTCGCAACGAACACGAGCCCCAGCCTTGACAATCCTAGCGGCTTAGGCACGATGTTTACCGTAACGCCTAGCACGCGATACACGAACTGTCCGGGCAACTCCGCCGCTGCCGGGTGTTCGGTGGGAGCTTTGGTGATCCCCACTATGAACCAGGCATCACTCAATATACCGCTGGTTGCGCCGGGAACTGAGCTGACGCCCCGCCTCACTCAGGTGGATTTCAGCGTGAGCAAGCGAATTAACCTGGAGCGATTTCGGATCGAGCCGAGGATCGATCTCTTTAACGCATTGAACTCGAGCGACTACTTCACCGTTCGGTCATTGGTCTACAATCTCGGCACAGGCACGGCGCCGAATCCGACATATAAGCTTCCGGGAAGCATCTTGCTGGGACGCGTTGTTCGCCTTGGGTTGAACGTGAATTTTTAAGAAATGCGCTGCGTTATATATACGGAGCACATAATAAGATCTGTGGAGAAAATCGGAGGAACCACAATGGCAAAGGCGAAATTCGGGAGCGCATTGGCGCTTGTGGTTGTGATTGCTTATCCGCAATTTTCAAACGCGCAATCCGCAAATACGGCGATCACCTTTACGAAAGACATCGCCCCCATTCTTCAAGAAAAATGCCAGGCGTGCCATAGGCCGGATTCGATGGCTCCGATGTCGCTGGTCACGTACGAGGACGTGCGCCCGTGGGCCAAGGCTATTCGCGAACGCGTGATCACTCGCCAGATGCCGCCATGGCATATCGACAAGACCGTCGGGATCCAGAAGTTTAAGAATGACCGCTCGCTGTCTAATGCGCAGATCGACACGATCGTGAAATGGGTCGACGCCGGAGTCCCAAAGGGTGATCCGAAAGATATGCCGCCGCCGAAGCAGTGGCCCGACGAATCGAAGTGGAATTTCGCAGAATTGTTTGGCGGCCCGCCGCAGTTGATCATTAAGTCGCCCGACTGGACAGTGCCTGCTGTGGGGCTTGATGCCTGGTATAAGCCGGTGGTGCCGACAGGCTTGACCGAACCTCGCTGGGTCCGCGCTATTGAAATTCATCCGGCGACGGTGAAGAGCCGCAAAGTTACGCACCACGCTCTGGCACGATTGCAACAAGAAGATCCAGAACTGAACCTCGCTGCGGCGGCCGATGATGCTGCCGCGGGTGGCGCTCTCCTCGGCGGATTGTTCATGGAATGGGCTGTTGGAAAGCAGGGCGAAATCATGCGTCCCAACAGCGGCAAGCTGATGTTGCCGGGTTCGAAGATCATTTTCGAAATGCACTACCACGCCGTCGGCGAACAGATCACCGATCACGTCGAAATTGGAATTTACTTCTATCCGAAGGGCGAGGAGCCGAAGTACCGCCAGACGCTGGCCGCGCTACAGAGTGTCGCCGGAGGTTCACGGAACATCGACATCCCTCCCGAGTCCACGTTCGTCGGCCAGAATTTCATTCCGATGAGAATGGCGGGACGTATCGAAAATTTTCAACCGCACATGCACCTGCGTGGGAAAGCAATGTCGATGGAAGCCATCTTTCCCAACGGGCAGACAATGATGTTGAGCCACGTCAATAATTTCAACTTCAACTGGCACAACAATTACGTCTACGCCGACGATGCCGCTCCGCTTCTGCCGAAAGGTACGATTCTGAAAATCACGTCGTGGTATGACAACACGGCGAATAATCCGCACAATCCGGATCCCAACCAGTGGGTCGGATTCGGCGACCGCACTGTGGACGAAATGGGCCACGCCTGGGTCAACATCACGTATTTGAGCGATGAGGATTTTCAGGCCGAGGTCGCAAAACGGAAGGAATGAAGGGGGCCGCAAAAGGCACACGAAAATACAAGAGGCACATATGTTTTGTGCTTTTTGTTTTCCTTTGTGCCTTTTGTGGTCCGTTGCTTTTTCCGCGGCAGCTGCCTTTCGATCCCATTCACGACAGCGGGCAAAGCGTCACAGGAGCCTTTGAAGGCTGGTTTCAGAATCCGGACGGCACCTATAGTTTCCTGCTCGGTTACTTCAATCGAAACCAAAAGCAATTGCTCGATATTCCGGTAGGCCCAGACAATCAGATGCAGCCCGGCGGTCCCGATCGAGGTCAGCCGACGCATTTTCTTCCGCGGCGCCAATGGGGTGTTTTTACGGTCACCGTTCCCAAAGACTTCGGCGATAAAAAACTGACCTGGACTATCACCGTGAATGGAAAGACAACGTCCATTCCGATGAGCTTGAATCCCCTGTGGATTGTCGAGCCTTATAAGGACGCCGGCATCGGCAATACACCTCCTACAGTGAGATTCCGGCCCGAAGGTCCTGCATTCGCCGGCCCGCCGCGCGGGATCGCGGCGTCATTGACAGCCAGGCCGGGCGATGCGCTGCCGCTGATCCTATGGGTCACCGATGACGGCAAACAACCGCCGGAAGCGCGCCCGCGTCGAGGTCCACCGGCGAGCATATTTTGGAGTGAGTTTCGCGGCCCAGGCCCGGTGAGCTTCGAAAATCCCAGACCGCCGCTTGATAGTGAAGGAAAAGCCGCAACGACCGCCACTTTCAGCACGCCCGGTGAGTACATACTGCGAGCTCAAGCCAACGACGCGAGCGGAGATGGCGGCGCCGGCTTTCAATGCTGCTGGACGAACGTGCATGTGAAGGTCACGGTCGCCCCCGCCGGTTGACAGCACGCATTCGCTCCTCGCAAAGCCGTCTTCGCGACCGGTGTGGAACCCAACCAATCAGCTTGTAGCCGCGCCTTCTAGCGTCGTTAGAAACTTTGGCGCCCGCCGCTGGCGGGTAGCCTGCTCGTAAGCAAATGCGATCTTGATGAGCGTTGGCTCGCTCCACGCGCGGCCAAAAAACGAGATGCCCACCGGCATTCCACCGGCGTAGCCACAGGGCACGGTGATGCTTGGGTAACCTGCAACTGCAGCCGGAGTGGAACTGCCGCCCGAGAAGCGATCGCCGTTGAGGTGGTCCGTCACCCACGCCGGAGTATTCGTGGGCGCGATGAGGGCATCCAGCCTGTTCTTCGTCATGACGAGGTCGATCCCTTGCTCGCGCGCAAGCTGCTGGATCTTTTGCACGGCGTCGAGGTATGCAGCATCCGTCAGGGGACCTTTCTCTTCCGCCTGCATGAACAAGTCCTGACTGAAATACTGAAGTTCCTTATCGGCATGCTTTTGATTGAATTCGATTATCTCTTTGAGCGTCTTTACCGGGGCCTTTGGACCGAGAGACGCCAGATACGCGTTGAGGTCTGCTTTCAAGTCGTACAACAAGACCATGAGTTCCACATCGTCGATATTTTTCATGGAATCGACATTGGCCGGGTCAACGATGTCGGCGCCACCTCTCTTGAGCACGTCGATGGCACCTTCCATGAGCTTGTCTAAGTACGGATTGAAAGCAAAATGAGAACGCGAAACACCAATGCGCATGCCTTTCAAACCGTTCGCATCCAGGAATGCAGTGTAATCCGTTCGGCTGTTGCCCTGACTGCGGGTAGTCGCGCTGTCCCGCGCGTCGACTCCGGCTAACGCGCTGAGAAGAATCGCGGCATCTGTAACGGTGCGGCACATGGGTCCGGCCGTGTCTTGGTTGTGGGAAATCGGAATGATACCGGCACGGCTAATCAAGCCGACGGTAGGCTTGATGCCTACAATGCCGCAGATACCGGATGGACATACAATCGAACCGTCTGTTTCCGTTCCGAGGGACAAAACGGTGAGATTTGCCGATGTCGCCGCTGCCGACCCCGAACTTGAACCGCACGGATTGCGATCGAGGACATATGGATTTTTGCACTGGCCGCCCCGAGCACTCCATCCACTGGAAGATTGAAGCGATCGGATGTTGGCCCATTCGCTCAGATTGGCTTTTCCAAGGATAATCGCGCCGGACTCGCGGAGTCTCTTTGCAATCGTCGAATCCTGCGGAGGAATGGATCCCTCGAGAGCAAGCGAACCGGCCGTGGTCGTCATCTTATCAGCTGTGTCGATGTTGTCTTTGAGAAGAACGGGAATGCCGTGCAACCAACCGCGCGGACCTTTCACTTTGCGTTCCGCATCCAGCGCATCAGCGATCTGAAGTGCGTCTGGATTTAACTCGATAATCGAGTGCAGCGCCGGCCCCTGCTTATCAATTGCCGCTATTCGCCGGAGATAGAGTTCTGTTATGGAACGTGCCGTATACCTTCCGGATTTCATTCCGTCCTGGAGCGCCGCTACAGTCGTCTCCTCCAACTCGAATGGAGGAATGTTCGCGGTTCCCGGCGGAGTTGCGTTATCCTTCCGCGAAGCTGAGCAGCCCCACGCTCCAATACTTCCCACCGCGATTGAAGCAGCAATAAAGGATCTCCGGTTCATAGTCTTATGGTTCCAAACTTAGGCTCAATCCTCAGGATTGTCCAACAATTCTTTGAGGCCTTCAGAACCGGCAATGGATCGGAAAGCTAACGAGCTGCGTTTGATTTGGCGCAATAGCCGCGCTCTGCGGGTCGAGACCTGATTTTCCGCCCCTCTTTTCCCTTCAATTGGAGTGCCAGTTACTCGTTGTACCCAGAATTCAAAACGAAAACTCTTGGCTGAATAGACGAGAGAGCAGAGGATATAAGCTTGCGATTTCCTCGTAGAGGAGACTCTTATGAAGCTACGGTTGTTTCGGTCAGGAATTCTCTTTACGGTTGCGGTTTTGGCTGTGAGTGTTTCCAGCTTTTCTCAGCGAGAACCGCTCCGCGTGCTCGCTTCAAACGGTGTTAGGGCGGCACTCCAAGACCTGATTCCCCAATGGGAGCGCGCTGTCGGAAGGCCTCTCACGGTCGAGTTCGATCCGTCTGCCGCTATAAAGCGCAAGATCGACGCCAATGAACCGTTTGACGTCACAGTGCTGACAACGGATGTCCTCGATAGCCTCGCCAAAGAAGGGAAGCTTGTGGCTCATGGCCAAGGTACGATTGGCCGCATTGGCGTTGGCGTCGGCGTAGTTGCAGGTAGGGCAAAACCCGATATCCGCACGGCCGATGCGATCAAGCAAGAATTGCTGAACGCCAGAAGCATGACGTGGGGAGAAGAAGGCGCGAGCCGACCCGCCATCGACAGGATGATCAAAGAGCTCGGCGTCGCGGATCGGCTCAAAACCAAAGTCAGGCTCACAAAGAACGTCGATCAATCGATGGAGCTGGTTCGTACCGGGCAGGCGGATTTTGTCATCACGCTGATCAGCGAAATACTTCCTGCAAAGGGCGTGGAGTTTGCCGGACCTTTACCGCCACAGTTTCAGGATTACGTTACGTTCGCAGCCGGAATCAGCGCGGCTTCCCAAAAAATGGATGCCGCTCAGGCAGCCGTCAAGTTCATTACCGGATCAACCGTCGCGCCTGCGTTCAAAGCAAAAGGTATTGAACCGTAAGGAAAATTGTGAGATAGGACGACTGAAGGAATCCGATGAATTTCGCTAAACGTCCAGCGAATCGTCATATCCGAATATCGAACCTGTAGCCGATCCAGGGTTCGGTCAGGATGTATTGAGGCTTGGCAGGCTTGGGCTCGATCTTCTTTCGAAGGTGGGTGATAAAGACGCGCAGGTAATCGGTTTGGTCGCCATAGTCAGGTCCCCATACCGCCTGCAGCAGTTCCCGGTGAGGGACCGGTTTGCCGGCATGTGAAACGAGATAACGGAGAAGATCGAACTCTTTCGGAGTCAGGCGAACGGCCTTCTTTCCGGACCGAATCTTTCGCGTTTCGAAGTCGATTTCTAGATCGCCCGATACGAATGTTCCCGGACCCGTGGTGGAGGATGCCGGTGACCGCCGGAGAGCAGCGCGAATGCGAGCAAGCAATTCCTGTTTACCAAATGGCTTCGTGACGTAGTCGTCAGCGCCCGCATCCAGCGCTTCCACCTTTTCTTCCTCTTCGCGGTGAACGGTGAGGACGATGATGGGTACTTCCGACGTGTCCCGAATGCTGCGGCATGTTTCGAGCCCGCTCATACCAGGCATGTTGAGATCGAGGAGCACAAGATCGGGCAGGAATTCTCGAAAGCGGAGCAAGGCCGCTTCGCCGGAACGGGCTTCCATAACTTCATAGTTCTCACCGGCAAGGATCACGCGCACGACTCGGCGGATCTGCGGCTCGTCGTCGATAACCAGAATTTTTCCAGCGCTCATCTTTTTTCTTCGGCCAACTTCCGGACCACCGGCAGTGTAAAGAAGAATTCGGATCCCTCGCCAAGCGTGCTTTCGACCCAGATGTCGCCGCCGTGAGCTTTGACGATATCGCGTGCAATGGTTAATCCCATTCCAGTTCCCGGGATGCGTGCCGTATTGTCTTCCACACGGTAGTATTTTTCGAAAATCCGCTGGCGATTCTTTGACGCAATGCCCGGTCCGAAATCCCGGACACTGATCTTCACGGCGTCGTCCATAGCAACCGCTCTGATAATGATCGGCGACTCCGGGTTGGCGTACTTTAACGCGTTCGTCAGGAGTTGGCGAATGGTGAGCTCGACGAGCTCGGCGTCGACCATCATCTCGGGAAGGTCTGCGCCGGCCTCGATGCGCACATCGCGGTCTTCCAGCAAAATTTTCAGCTTTTGTAGTGCTGTCCGTATCAAATCTGAAGCGACGCGGGGCCGAGTTTCGAGATGAAGATCGCCTGCTTCAATGCGAGCCATGCGGATTGTTTCGCTGACGAGGGAATCCAGGCGATCGGATTCTTCCTCAATCACAGAGACCAATTCCTTCTGAGCGAGTGGTCCTTGATCAAGGATGGATGAGGCCGCAGCCTTGATCGACGTGAGAGGAGTTTTGAATTCGTGAGCGAGGGCGTCGAGCAACATCGACTTCATGGCCTCATTCTGGCGCGCGGCTTCCATCCGGCTGGCGGCAGCCTCGGCGCGGGCGCGCTCCATGACAATCGCCGCAAGATTCGCGATAGCGTGCAGTGCAGTATCCGATATTGCAGCGCCATAAATCGCGAGGCTGCCCACCGGTTCTCTGCCGAGGCTCAAAGGCAAAACGGACAAGTTCCTCTGTATATCGTGAAAGGCAGTTGCTTGCAGTGCGGAGTCTCGCAGCTTCGTATCGGATATCGGAAGATCCGCTGCGCCCGTTTTATAAATCTGGTCCGTTTCCCGGTCAAAAACCGCGACGCCGTCGACTCCGAAGACCTGCGCGATGCGTTGGGAGATTTGCCCCGCTGTGGATGATTGCTTATCCACTAACATCAAAGCCCGGCTGAGCTCGTAAAGCTGTTCCATCTCTTCGCGGCGTCTGGTCGCTTCCAACGCTCGTTGCTTGACGCTGGTGGAAAGCTGGCTCGCGACGACGGCTGTTACGAGAAATACAAAAAGCGCCACCCAATTCTGCGTGTCTGCGAGGTAGAAGGTAAAGATAGGCGGCAGGAAGAAAAAATTGAAGCACAGCATGCCTGCGACGGAAGCAACGATGGCTTCGAGCAGACCCCAGGCCGTGGCCACTCCAAGAGTTGCCAATAAGAACGTCATTGCAATCGTGATGCTGTTCGCCTGGTTGAAGATAAAAAAATAGAACGCCGTGATTGCGGCGATAATCAGGAGGGTTCCCAACACACGGGCGAGCGTCTGAATGGGCTTTCGCTTGATCATTCAGAAATCTTTATTTACGTTAGCATCATTCGTGCCAGAGAGGTTACGGAATGAATGGCAAACAAATAATCACGACCCTGCTCGTACTAATTTACCTCACGTGCGGCGCCGTTAAGAATGACGCGATCGCCAGCAACGCCCCTAATAACACGTCCAGTCCGTAATGATAGCGGCCCCAAAGCGCACCGGCGGCAATCGCGATCGAAAGCAGCAGAAACAGGAAACCGGCTGGAGGAAAGTGCGACAGAAGCTCCAGAGCAACAGCGAGGCTCGCCGCGACATGCCCGCTGGGGAATGTATTGTCTTGAATGCTGACGTGGCTGAGAACGAACAGATTCAGATTGCGCACTGATGTTTGTTGAGGCTGCCACGGTGTGTCACGCTCGATCGCTCGCGGCGGGAGCGTTCGGACAAATGGGAATGTCGCGTAGCACGCATAAGCAGGAGGAATGACCACGTTCCAGAATTCTTCGGCGAAACGCCCCATACCCGACAGATAGAGGGTAACCAGGCCAAGCGGCACTGCCGGATAACAAAATAGATAACACATTTCCAGCAGCCACATAAAAGGCGGCGATCTCCGGCCCAGATGCTTCCGGTCGAAGGATTTCAGCTTGGATTGAAGCCAGTTATTCAACGGCCGCAGAAAAAGTCCGGTTTGCCAGTAGGCCAGAGGTATAAAGGCCAGTGGCAGCCAATCCCGGGCTGCTGTGGACCGCAGTCGTAAAATTCCGGCGATACCGGCAACGGCGATGGCTGTCACAAGCGACCGCCGGCGGAGGGACAACGGGCGCAGCCACGCCAGCACTGCGAAGGCGGCGTAGAAAACCAGCGAGATCCACTCGTACAAACGCATGGCTTCACAATACAATCAAGAAAGGGGAGCGAAATGAAAGAGGAAACGAAAAAGAAGGCGGTTGAAACACTCAACCAAATACTGGAAATGGAGCTGGCAGGCGCCATTCACTACACGCACTATTCGCTCATGGTATACGGCTATAACCGCATCCCGATCGTGAGCTGGCTCGAGAAACAGGCTACGGAATCCATTTCTCACGCGCGCGCTGCAGGCGAGCTGGTAACGCAGCTGGGGGATCATCCTTCGCTGGCTATCGGCCCCTTGTTGGAAACGCACAAACACGACATTGGCGACATCTTGCGCGAATCGCTCGGGCACGAGAAGAAGACGCTCGTGCTTTACGAAAAATTGCTGGAGCTTGTGCAAGGCGAGGACGTCATGCTCGAGGAGTTTGCTCGCGAGCATATCTATCTGGAGCATCTTCATGTCGGCGAAGTCGATAAGATGTTGCGGCGCCCCGGGGATATTGAAAGTGTCGAAAAGGCGGGAAAGAAGTAGCCACGAAAAAGCAGAAAACATCGCGAAAATTTCTTTGTATTTTTTGCGCCTTTTTGCGGCCACTCCTCCCGATGTTCCAGGAGTGATAAAATTTCTTGGCTATGAGAGCAGTTCGCATCGGAATTCCTCTGGCGGCACTTGGTGCTGCCCTTTTCATTTTTGGCGGGCTGATGCACGCCGCGGACACGAGTATTCCGATCTATTTCCCGAATTCAAAGCTGATCGTTAAAGCGGAAACGTTCAATCGAGCAACGTACATACCCATCAAAGAGATCATCGAATTCATGGGCGTACCTTATACGGATGCGCGGGCGTTGGAAACATTGACGATTCGCTCCGGCAATTCACGCCTGCTCATGACGAAAAACAGCGCGTTGATGTCCTATAACAACCAGATCCTGCTTTTGCCCAGCCCGATACTCCGCGAAGAGGAACGCTGGCTGGCGCCCATAGAGTTCTTAACGATTGGGCTGACGCGGTTAACCGGTACGGAATTCCGATACCGCCCCGGTACGCCGCGGATATACGCCGATAATGTGGATTCGCCTGAACTCGAAATGAATGCACAGACGCTCGGTCCAATAACGCGGCTGACGCTGCGTTGCAGTGTGCCGCTGAATGTGGATCTGAAGCGGGACAATCAAAGAGCGATTCTCGCAATCGATCGCCCGGCTCTGGATCCGGTTCGCGAACGCCTGGATCATCGAGATCGGATGGTGCGCTCCATTATTTTTGACGACTCAGATGGTGACGCGAAGATCGTTCTCGACATCACCCGCGAGGTGACGGACATGCGGTTAACAGGCGCCGACAATAACCGCGTTTTCTTTCTCGACTTGCTCGAAAAGAAGGAACTCGTAACTGAAGCGGAACCGCCGCCGGTCGTAACACCCGCGCCGGCTGCCAAGCCCGACGTCACACCGGCGGAACGGAAAGTTCGAGTCGTGGTGATTGATCCCGGCCACGGCGGAATGGATACTGGAGCAAAGAGCGCGTCAATGGTGGAAAAGGACTTCACGCTGGTTTTCGCGAGAAAGTTGAGAACAGCGCTTCAAACCCGGCTCGGAATGACCGTCTTGCTGACTCGGGATTCCGACGTTGCTCTCGATAACGAAGCCCGATCTGCTGTTGCGAATAATAATCAGGCGAATCTCTTCATCAGCCTTCATGCAGGCTACTCTGCAAATAAACTCGATCACGGCTCGTCCGTCTTCGTTATGAAGGAAAATTTCGGGCAGGCATTTACCACGTCTGCAGCCGGCAGACGCGATCAGCTCTTCCTGCCATGGTATCTCGGATACCACACCCATCACCAGGCCAGTGTGTCGGCGGCCAATGTTCTTCAGGAAGAATTGAGCAAAGCCATTCCCGAATCTAAATTCGCGGTTCGAACGGCTCCACTCGCTGTGTTGAGCAGTGCGACCATGCCTTCGGTCCTTCTCGAGATTGGAAATTTCAATAATCCGGTAAACGCCCAAACGCTCGCGGACGACGGTTTTCAGAGGCACCTGGCTGACGCGCTTGTGAATGCCATCTTACGATTTTCCGAATCACCGCAGGCGGCGGCGAACTGAGATGCCAAGGCATATCAAGATCAGTCTCATCGTTTTTGGAATCGGCGGAGCGATTGCGATGGGTTTCTTCGTCGACATCGTCGGGCGAGTGCGATCGATGGTGAATGAGCGTGAAACGGAAGAAAACCCTTTCAAACCGCCCGCACAACCTCTCTATGCGCCTACGGATCCGCCGATGGCCGTCAAAATCTTCTTTCCTGCAGTAAGCGGCGATTCGCTTCTTGTTGCTGAGGACCAGACTATATTCAAGTCCGCGGAGATTGCAAACCGCGCGAGGCAGATTCTGCAAAAGATCCAAGAAGGGCCAGGCCACGACACGATGGTGGCCCCATTGCCCAAAGAAACCAAAGTTCAAGACATCTTTATTTCCGAGCAAGGGACAGCGTTCATTGATTTTTCCGACACAATGGCGACAGCGCATCCGGGCGGCGTTCTGAACGAATTGTCGACGATTTATTCGATCGTGGATTCCCTGACCTACAACCTCCCCGAAATTAGACAGGTGAAGATCCTCATCGGCGGTGTGGAGAAGGAAACCTTAGCGGGACACTGTTTGCTGCTTCTGCCGCTGGACATGGATCTTTCGATCACCAACGTCATGCCACACGAAGAGAAAAGCGCTCAGCTGAAATGAGACTCGAAGGGCGAACAGCCAACCAGTTGCGATACGTACGCATCACTCCCGGATTCATTGCGCAGGCGGAAGGATCGGCCTTAATTGAGATTGGACACACGCGCGTGATCTGTACGGCAACAGTCGAAGAGACGGTCCCCCTTTTTCTGAAGGGTGCCAGCAAAGGTTGGATTACTTCCGAATACTCCATGCTTCCGCGGGCAACCCACGTCCGTACGCCCCGCGAGTCCACGGCAGGAAAAAAATCCGGCCGGACCCACGAGATCCAACGGCTGATCGGGCGCGCGTTGCGGGCCTCGATTGAACTCGAGAAACTTGGAGAGCGGCAGATCTGGATCGACTGCGACGTGATCGAAGCCGACGGCGGCACACGCACAGCTTCCATTACGGGAGCATTCATCGCATTAAGACAGGCGGTCGATTCGCTGCTGAAAACGAATAGATTACGCGCGGACCCCATCCGGTCCCACGTTGCGGCCGTCAGCGTGGGCATTATCAATGGAGTTCCCATGCTGGACCTGAATTATGCCGAGGATTCGTCTGCCGACGTTGATTTCAATATTGTCATGACCGACAGAGATGAGTTTGTCGAGATTCAGGGAACAGCCGAGAGGTTTCCGTTCAGCGTTAGCGCTCTGAACCAGCTTCTGGAGCTTGGCCGCCGCGGCATTCGCGAGCTGATTGAGATACAGAAGAAGATACTCCATAGTTGAGGTCGGAGCAGAGCGCATACCCTCCTCGCAGAGGAGGGGAATAGTCTCACGCGACGATGAAACGACTGGTTATCGCGACAACGAATGCCGGGAAAGTGATCGAGATCCGCTCCGCGTTGGGAGACGTGCCAGGTTGGATCCTCGATGCTCTTCCACCCGGATTGTCGGCAATCGAGGAGACCGGCGATACTTTTATTGCTAGCGCTATCCAGAAGGCGGAGCACTACAGCAGATTTGTGAACGATGTTACGCTCGCCGACGATTCCGGCCTCTGTGTCGAGGCCCTGGGAGGCCGGCCCGGCGTGCACTCGGCGCGTTATGCGGAAAATCCGGCGGCGAGAATCCGGCGCGTTCTTCACGAGATGGAGCTGGTACCGGATCGGCAACGAGACGCCGTCTTTTATTGCGCTCTGGCGCTGGCAGAGCGCGGTAAAATCATCTGGACCGTCGAAGGGAACGTCGCTGGAGTCATCGCTCATTCTCCTTCGGGCACGTGGGGGTTCGGCTATGACCCCATCTTTCTATTGCCCGGCCTGAATCGCACAATGGCGGAACTGAATACAGAGGAGAAGAATCGCTTGAGTGCTCGCGGAAAGGCTTTGGAGGAATTGCGAAAATTTTTGACAATGTTTTGAGACTTTTTGTTCCTTCTGGCGTCTTTCGTGTATTCGAGTGTTGAGAGGAGAAATTATGATCGGAATGGTCATTGTCGCCGCCTTGTTGCAGCAACTGTCACAGCAAGGACCACGTTCATTGGATATTGATCCAAGCAAAGTTCAACCGCCCGTGGTCGTGCCTGCCGGAACCGTTATTCCCGTCACCCTCACGAGCCGCATCAGCACAAAAAACGCGAGGGACGGCGACGGCATTTACGGAAAAACGGTGTTTCCGATAACCGTCAACAATAAGATCGTTATTCCCGAGGGCTCTTTTGTGCGGGGCAAGGTAACGGAAATCAGACGGCCTGGGCGCGTGAAGGGGAAAGGAGAGTTGACACTCAATTTTCAAACGTTGGTGCTGCCCAGTGGAATCACTGTTCCTATCTACACCTCGCTTGGCGGCGTGGGGGGCGCGGGTGAACGAAAAGGCGAAGCGACCGTGCAAGGCGATTCGAGCAAAGGAGAAGATGCGAAAACCGTCGGCACGACCGCTGCGCAAGGCGCGTTGATCGGCGTCATCGCCGACAGGGGCAGAGGCGCGGCCGTTGGCGGCGGAGTGGGCGCAGCTGCGGGAACTGCGGCTGTTTTGCTCACGCGAGGAAAGGATCTTGTCCTAGAACCTGGTACCACTATCGAAATCGTGCTTGACCGTCCTGTTGAACCCTGAACGGCCCGAAAAACCCATTCGAAACGGCGAATGCGCTGTAGGGGCGGTCTATAGAGCGCCCCTACAGCCGCTGGCATTTATCACTTCGGTGGACGCTCGCGCGTAGGATTCCGATTGTACTCTTCCGATTTTCCGGGAGGAATGGACAGGGAATTCCATTCGGCGCCCCGAAAGGCCTTCGCAAGATATACGATCTGTCCCACGTGGTAACTTGTGTGTGCAAGAAGTCTGTGTAACGCCTCGTGCGCTTGAAATTTCTCACCGCGGATCGTTACCATACGAGACAAATCCTCATCGGAGAAGCTCCCGAGGGCGGCGAAGAGTGTTCGCCATCCGCTGTTCCATCGTTCCAATAGTTCGGTACGTGAAACACCCTCGTGCGGCTGAAACTCGGACTCGCGATCCCGCCAAGACTTCTCGCCGTCGGAGCTGAGAAAATCCGTGAATCGCGAATTGAGGTTACCCGCGATGTGCCAGACGAGAGTTGCAACTGAATTACCTTCCCCGGGACCGCTTTTTCCCAATTCATCGTCCCGGAGTTGCCGAAAGGCGCCTTCCGCTAAAGCTTTGTAGCGGCGCCATTCCCCTTCCAATGAAGAAACGATGTTTCGCATCGGATAAAGCTTACTGTAGGTAAAATTTCTCGTCTATTCCTGCAAATGGCCAGCCGGTTGCACATCTTAGGATAGGACAATGAACACGATTCGTGGTCTGTATCGTGAAGGTGGCATTAAGGCGGTCATCGTGCGAAGCGTAAAGAAACTCATGTCCCCTGTAATCAGCGTGGGCAGCTTGATCTTCGTCGAATGTGATCTGCGAAAGCCACTGCCGCGAAAGGCTGCTCTTGCAGGAGTTCTTGAGCGCGAAGCGGTCCTTGCAGATGCTTCGTTATTTGAAAATCCTCAAATTTTTATCGAGAGACTCTGCGCCGGTAAACGCTGCTTCATTGGTATCGATTCAGCAACCGGGAAGCTCGCGAATTACCGCTGGATCGCAACCTGGTCGGAATATATTCCGGAAATCGACCGGGATATAGTCTTAGGACCAGGAGAAGTATACAGCTACGATTTGAGAACACTGCCGGAGTTCAGGCGCCAAGGTATCGACAGTTACACACGCAACCGGACATACCAGCGTTTGCGCGATCAAGGGTTCAGAAAGGTGTACGCTTATATTCGCGCGGATAATTTTCCGATGCTGAAATCGTCCCGTCCTCTGCTGAAGCCGATCGGCCGTGTCTGGTATGTACGTTTCCGCGGGTCGAAGCGCTTCGTCTTTGGAGACCGCCGTAATGGGTTGCCTTCATTAGTCACCACCTGTTCAGGCGCCGGCATTCAAGCCGCGTAACACTGACAACTCCAGCGGTGTCGGCAAAGGGGTTTCACCAACCAAGTCGGCAGTCTTCAGCGGCCATGCTGTTGCTTCACGCACACGTGCTACGGTAACAGCGGGATGACAACTGGTTAGTTTAAGCTCCGCCGTGACTGGATCCATTTCAAAGATACCGAGATCGCTAATCACCGTCGTGAGCCCCTGACACCGCGCCGTCGTGAGAAAATCCAGTTGCGCAACGAAAGATCTTGGTGTCTGCCGCAGCACCACGACGATTTCGCGTGAGCATCGAGCGATCTGAGGCGCGCCGCCGGCTCCGGGCAGTCTCACTTTCGGAAACCCATAATTGCCGATGACTGTTGAATTGACGTTGCCAAAACGATCGATTTGAGCGGCGCCGAGAAATCCCATATCGATGCGCCGGCCCTGGAGCCAGTAGCTGAACATTTCAGGCACACTGACAACGAAGTCCGCTGTGTCGGCAAGCTCTCCGTCAGCGATCGAAAGAGGCGGCCTGGCTGGTTTAGACCCCACAGCTCCCGATTCGTACACCAATACAATGTCGGGCGCATGAAGAGCGCGCGCCAGGCAAGCCGCCACGCTGGGCAATCCCACACCGACGAAGCACGTTGCCCGGTTTTTGAATTTTCTGGCGGCAGCGATCGTCATGATTTCGTCGGGGGTGTACTCGCTGGAACGGCTCACGCGGCTACACACTGCAAGACGTTGTCCGCCATCCATTCCGAAAATCGCGTCCGATCTCGCGAGATGTCATCCCATGCGCGATAGAAGTCGTTATCCCGGCCGTAGTATCCGTGGGCGTAGGAGGGACGGGCGCCGCCTGGGACACACACCACAGCGGAGATCACCCAGGAAGGAAGCACGATGCTGTTGGCCACAGGTTCCAGGCGGTCGCAAATTTCTTCTACCGTAACAACGACTTTCTTTGCGGCAAGCACAGCTTCCTTTTGAACGCCGATGATGCCCCACAATTGCACATTGCCTTCGGTATCGGCTCGCTGCGCGTGGATGATTGTCACATCAGGATTCACTGCGCGAACTGCTGCGAGCATTTCTCCTGTGAAGGGACAAGTGATCGGTGTCACTGTCGCGGTGTATTGGACCAGGTCCGTTTCTACGTAGCCTCGAAGTACCCCGAACGGAAGCCGCGCAGCACCCGCTACTAATGCCGCCGCGAGTCCGGCGTGATTGTGCTCTTCAATTTGGAGTGGAATCGGCCATCCATTTTCAACGGCATCTCGAAACCGATGCAGCAGTCCCAAACCTGGATTGCCGGCCCACGAAAAAATCAATCTCTTCACGCAGCCCATTCCGACCATCTGATCGGCAATGAGATCGGCGCTAAGCCGGACCAGAGTTAAATTGCGCCGCTCGAGCCGGATAATTTCGTGTCCAGCTGCAAAAGGAACCAGATGGCTGAATCCCTCCGCGGCGACAGTGTCGCCGTCGTGTACGAATTCCAAAATGGCTTCTCTTAAGGTCGTGAGCTTTCCCACGCAAGTGGGCGAGCAAACTATATGCCAATACACTACGTGTGCATGGCTATACCATTTTGTTGGATTGGCCTTTGATGTGGCCACTGGAACAGGAAATGTTTACTGGAAATGTTTACTTGACGGATAGTCACATGAGAACTACAGTGGGACCAACCTATTTGGGTTATTGGGGCTTCTCCGAGGCGAACGGTGGTCCCACCGTTGGAAGGATATAACCCATTTGTAACTGCCGGCAGCGATTTCGGCAATGGCCCGAACGTATCATCACGCGCGAGAGTCGATTCCAAAGTTGGTTATCTGGAATTCCCCTCCTCTGCGAGGAGGGGAATGCGGCTCGATTGTATATCCCCTTTCTCCGCCGACTAGTTGATCCCGACGCGTGATCAGTTCTAAAAGAAAAGCGGGGTAAGGTCCAATACCCGTTGGAACCTTACCCCGTAGTGTCAGTTCGAAAGGATAAGAATCTGGTTGGTTTTATCTCAGGGGGCCATCGATGTAGCAACGGCACCATCGTGCTAGAAACGCCCTCGGGCAGCCCGATTGCACTAATTTGGGGCGCAAAAATCGATCTCATTCCTACCCGTAAGTACAGTCAAAGGAAGCTGTGAGAATAATTCCGAGGCGAATAGGTCCCCGCAGATTTCCTCATTAGTCAGGATATTCATCCAATGGGTTGGTGCTTGAGGTGGTAACTCTAAGGAAGCGCCGCTCCAAGCGTTCTTTATCCGGCGCAATTTAGCGAGGAGACGAGGGACTGCAACGACGCACCAGTCATCGTGTAATTTCCGTGCAAAGGCGATGATATGGTCCGCGCGGGATCCCTTGACACGCAGGGGAATGTATTCGCCGCGCAGGAAGAGATCCGAATACTCGCGGCGGAAATTGAGCAGTTTGCAGGTGACGTAGAGTTTGAGACGTCCGTCAGTCCAATCTTTCAGCAGCTTTCGAAGATTTGCACGAGTCTTCAACTGCTCGAGCATTTGAATCCTCGAGGCGAAGTCAACGGGGCGGCGATTATCCGGATCGGCGAGGCTAAGGTCCCAAACTTCAGTACCACGATAAAAATCGGGAATGCCGGGCGATGTGACCTTCAAGACGACTTGGGAAAGGGACGAGACAGCGCCGAAGTAAGAGATTTTTTTGTAAAAGCGCACAAAGCCGGCCAGAAATTCTTCGTTCGAATACAACGAGTCGATGAAGGACAGCACGCGCAGCTCATAATCTTCGTTGATATCGATCCAACTGGTGTGTGTCTTGCCTTCGCGCAGAGCCTTTACAATATATTGCTTGAAGCGATCGGGCTCGATCGGCCAGGCTCCCAACATAGATTGAAATATGAGTACCTGTTCGTTCGGAGTGGGCGCGACAGCATCCGCATGGTACCGGCTCCAGCGGCGAAGGCAACGCTTCCATTCCAGGGGCATTTCCGAAAGCACATTGACTCGCATCCGAACATCCTCACTTCGCTTCGTATCATGGGTCGAAGTCGCGTTCATCGTTTGCGGCCAACGGCTCCGGCGCGCCAGGTTGCGGCGGTGGAATTCTTCCACGCCGAAGTAAACCTCCGGGCCATTGGAATCCCCTCCGACTTCATTTACCGACACTAGAGGATTGTGAACATAGAATGTCGTGTCTTCGAGCCCTTTGGCCATCACGGCACCTGTGAATTGCTGCCATCGCATGACAAAGGCGAGATAATCGCGGGTTTGGTGCTGGAGATACCAGGCGGGATCGACAAGTAACAGCCGGCGGAGGAAATCGAACGCGGGTCCTTTGCCTGCGACTTCAATTGCGTCCTCTATATACGCACGATCGCGCTCCGGGATTCGCGCATCACGAATGTAGGTACGATATACAGGCAGACACGCCGTTACCGATACGAGCGCTTCCTTCAGATCGTCTCTGGTCACATCGCGCGCATGCCTGTCTTCCTCGGCCAATTCGCATAAACGGTGCGCGAGGGTGGCTATCTCAGCAGCGAAGAGTTCCCGGATGGCCTGCCGCTTCCGTTCGCGGAAGACGCTTGTAAAGGTATGCGCCGAACCGGTGAATTCGGAATAGATCGTTCCGAGCTCGTGAAAACCCTGTCGGTCGATGAAGACGCCGTTCACGAAATTCAGGAAGTCGTAACCTGTCGTTCCGTGCGTGCGCCAATCGCATGGCAGTTGTTCGTTCCCGGCGAGAATTTTTTCCGTGACCCCATAAACGTCCGGTAATCTGTCGAGGTAGCCTTTAGGATCGGTCAGACCATCGATATGATCGATTCGCAGTCCGGTAACCTTTCCTTCTTCGACGAGCTTCAGCACGTACTGATGGGTTGCGTTGAAGACATCATCACGCTCGGCCCGCAATCCGATCAGATCGGTGATGTCGAAAAACCGTCTATAGTTGATTCCATCCGCAGCTTTGCGCCAAAACGCCAGACGGTAATGCTGATGCGATAGCACCTGATCCACGGCCATGTTTTCGGCGCCTGCCGCTATTGGCAATCTCTGTTCCTGATATTGAAGGACAGGCCGTCCGTTTTCGACTCTAAGCACAAGCTCATGACGTTCGAGAGCTTCACCGTACGGCCGGGTGAGGATAGGCAGCAACACCTTCTTCGATTCCCAATTCACATCGAAGAACGCAGCGTAGGGTGATTCCTGCCCCTTTTCGAGGACATCGAACCACCACGGATTGTCCACGCTCGCAGCCATATGATTGGGTACGATGTCGAGAACTAGGCCCATTCCTTTGGCTTGCAGCGCATCGATAAGTTGATTGAATTCTTCCATCGTACCCAGTTCGGGATTGAGTTGGGTGGGATCGATTACATCGTAACCGTGCGCGCTGCCGGACCGCGCTTTCAGAATCGGAGAAGCGTAAAGATCCGTGATACCGAGATCGTACAGGTAATCGACGATTCCAATTGCATCCCTAAATCGGAAATCGCGATTGAACTGCAGCCGGTAGGTGGATACGGGAATTCTCACGACACTTTCCCAAAGCCGGACAACGCCGGGGGGTCGACCTTTACAGATAGATTCCGGCCCAGCGCTACAAAGTCCATTAGCCCTGGACCTCCTTTTCGAATAGCACCACGCCGTGGGGCGGAAGCGTGAGACTGCCGTGTGACACGGATTCCATAATTTCGGGAACTCGCGAGCCGGCTCCCATCCAGCGCGGGTCGTGAGAGTCGAGGCGTTTTCGCCAGACGCCGTACGGGATCGATTGGATCACACGAACCTCGCAATCTTTGAAATTGAAGATTGAGAGTACTTCGTTGTTGCTGTTCCAGCGCCGCGCAGTCAGAACACAATCGTCTTCGAAGCTCGCAACATCCATTTTTTCTTTGCTCAGGCAACGCAGAGCGGGAAGCGTCTTGCGAAGCCGGATCAATTCCTTGTTGTACTCGAGCAGCGCGCGGTGGCGGGGATCATCCTTCAGCGCACGATTGAGCTTGGATCTGATGAACGTCTGCTCATCTTGCGGATCCGGCGGTTCTCCGCTCCACTTGAAGGATGCGAACTCTTCTTTGCGGCCGCGGCGCACGGCCTCGATCAGCTTTTCGTCAGAATGGCTGACGAAAAACTGGAAAGGGGCGGTTTCACCGTATTCATCGCCCATAAAAAGCAGGGGGATAAACGGCGAGAGGAGGACAATGCTGGAGGCGAGCTTGCACGCATCAAACGACACCAGCTGTCCGAGGCGCTCTCCAAGCATCCGGTTGCCGACTTGATCGTGGTTCTGAGCGAAAACGACGAATTTTACCGATGGAATTCCTCGCGAGGAATTCCCATGGCGGCGGCCGCGATTGACTGAATACCGGCCG
>Ga0209470_1000824_pt1 | contig 24201 bp, 48 predicted proteins | sample GraSoiAngelo_125_FD_185882 | JGI IMG/M metagenome (GOLD analysis project Ga0209470, IMG submission 185882) | Grasslands soil microbial communities from the Angelo Coastal Reserve, California, USA - 14_0927_05_40cm (SPAdes) (version 2) | ecosystem: Environmental > Terrestrial > Soil > Grasslands ... | reverse complement strand
GCGGCGTAGCACGGACTCCTATAGCCGTCCTGACGGGCCAAAATTCTTATTAAGTCAGATTCCCGCTGGCATTCGCTTGAGCGTGAACGCGCATTCCGCTGCGCCGATCTTTGCGGAGCAGACGCAGGCGAAGGCAACGCTCTTGCAAAAAGCGGGCGCGATTGACGGCGAAGATTTGGTGGAACTGTTCGATATGCCCAATCGAGAAGAACTCAAGGCGAAGGCGCGGAAACTCGCTGAGTCCAAGGCCGAGATGACGCGGGAAGCGTTCGATATTCAACATGAAAAGGCGCAAAAAGGCAAATCGCCACTAGGGACGACAAAGAAATAAATCTACTTGACACCGCCTACGGTGACTATGTTATACGTGCTCCTGATTACGGACTCCACGGCTTCTACAGGAGGACGTTCCCATGCCAGGTAGACATACGGGTCGCGCCCGTTCTCGCTCACGACGGCGCTGACGATGGTGAAGGCCCATACGGGACGCTCCCGCCGCACTCGCGGGCGCCGCTACTGACCACAGCCAGCAGGAAAGGAGGCGCTCATGCGACGCGGACGCAGACATAGAAGGCGGTAAGTCCGAGTCTCGGCGCAATGCCGAATGCCAATTCCTGGAACAGAAGCCCCCATTGCGACGCCGCCGACTGGACCATCGGCGTTGAGTGTCGGCTCCCAGCCTGGCCTTGAAGCGCAGGCGATGCTCAAGGTGCGCCAAGCGGCGATGCTCTTAGCCGAAAGCGTGGGGCTGCTCAAAACCAAATTAGGGACCGATCTGGGCCGGGCGGTTATGAGTGCGCTCAAGACCCTGGCCCCCCACACGCCTGGCGTGGAAGAAGGCTTGGGCCAATCCGAACTCGCTTCCATGCTGCAAGGCGTGCTGCCGGTCAGACCGGGCAGCCCAGCGGGAGTGATGGGAGGCAAGCCGTCCTTTTTGGGAACCCCAGCCCCCCGGCCCCTCACGCTGGGCGGCGGGCCTTCCTTGACCGGCGGTCGAGGGGTCCCCGTGCCCCCACGTATATAATAAGGTAAGGAGACACGACCATGCCGAGTTTAGATAAGTGGCTGCCTCGCATTCCTAGCATTCGAGACCCCCGCGACTCAAGCAAGCGCGCCGGGATGTTCTGGAATTGGCCGCGCTATCTGTATTTCGGCGGCGCCCCGCAGGGCGTCAACAAGAACCAGTCAGGCAACAAGGCGCCGAACGTCGGCGCGGCCTCCGGCCAGCAGTCGGTCGGCCCGATCTCGGATCGCGGCAAGGGACGCCGCTAGGCCATGGCTGAGAGCAACGCAGCCGAGACCATCGCCCCTGAGCAGCAGACGCAACTCGTCGCCACGGGCAAGCTCTTTACGGCGCTCGCCGCCGATCCGAAGTATCGCAAGCGCGTACTCGCGCTCATCAAAGAAGCCGCCCCCGACGTACCCATCCCGGAACTAGAAATCGAACAGGCCATCTCGAAAGAGGTCGAAACCCACACGAAACAGAGCGCCGATGAAGTGAAGAAGCTCACTGAGAAGGTGGACACCCTGGAGCGCAAGCTCGTGCGGGAGGCGTGGCGGGCGGAGAACGGCCTGAGTGAAGAGGAGTGCCTAGAGGTGGAGAAGTTGGCGAAGGAGGGCCAGATCGGGAAGGCCGAGACCGCGCTCGAATTCTTCCGGGCGAAGCAGGCCATCGGCGTGCCACGCGGCACGCGCCGCACCCCAGCCGGCAGCAAGGAATACCTGGAGAAGCTGGGCAAGATCAGTCCGCGCCAGACGAACCAACTGAAACAAGCCGCGTTCGAGGAAGTCAACCGGATTCTCAGCACACGCAAGACCGGATAAGGAGTCCGCTATGCCGAACGTCATGCCGATCAGCGGAGTGGCAGCCGGGTCCACCGGCTCCCCGTATCTTACGAAACTGACCTACACCACGAAGGCGGTTGGCAACTATCCCGTCACGGAAGCGAACTTCGCCGGGATCGGCGCGTATCTGCCGGGATGGGTGCTGGTGGTCGCCTTGACGCCCGCCAACGTGACCATCTCGCTGTCGAATGACAACGGCACGACCTGGAACGCGCTGGGCAACACGGGCGGAGGCTGGATTTACGTGGATAGCGGCACCACCGTCCGCATCAACATCGCCACGGGTGCCACGACCATCATTCTGTTCCCCATGGGCAACTTCTAAGGAGATACCGAAATGGCTCTACTTAATTTTGGCACAATTCCAGGGGGGGCCGCAGGAACCGAACTCCAGGTTGCCACACGCCGAGCGATCATGCCCGCCGTGGTGGTGCAGATCGGCAAATCGACCGTCACGCTCTCCTCCATGCTGGCGGCAGCGGAGCCCGTCTCTGGCGGCGTGTCGCCGATGACCATTCCCGTGCAAGGCACGAGGATGGTGTCTGGCGCGTGGGCTGACTACTCTGGAGCCTTCACCTCGCCGCAGGTGCTCACGGGACTGTTCAACGCCGAATTCAATCTCAAGGCGTTCGTCGTCGGCATTCCTTATTATCTGTTTGAGGGACTGGTTCAACAGGACGCGGAGATCGTCCCGATTCTCTGGGCGAGGATGAACGATGCGGGCAACTACGTGTCGGATCAGATTGCGACGGCGCTGTGGACGGCGCTGTCGGCGAATAGCGCGCTGCAAGTCTTCTCGTTGAACGATCTCGTGGCGACGACCAATCCGACACAGGGCAACGTCGGCAACATCGACCGCTCCGCGAATACGTGGTGGCAGGCGAATGTGTCCACGATGACCGCGATCAATGGTGCGTCGCAGGCGTGGACCAGGACCAATGTGCTCGCGGCGCTCACGTATGCCCAGAAGGGCGCGGGGGGCGAGCCCCCGTCCTGCGCCATCGTGGGACCCGGCGCGTGGGCCGCGCTTGCAGCGGACACGATTGGGGCTGAATCCTACCTCGTGGATCGCGAAGGGACCTATGCGGAAGCGAGTGAAGGCGCGACCGTGGCGTTCCCTGCGCTGAACATCGGCGGCGTGCCTGTCTATGCTGATCTGTACGCCACCAATAATACGGATATGTGGCTCGTGAATTTCAACTACACGCAATTCAAGATTCATCAGGACGCAGCCTTTGCCGTGGCGGGACCGGAATCGTTGCTCCCGCAGTTCCAGCTTGGCTATGTGATGGCCTTGTTTGTGCTGCTCGAAGCGGTGGTGGCGAAGTGCTCGGCGAATGCTCGTGTGACCGGGCTCACGGGCGCGTTTGTAATTTAGTTATGTATGCCTTCAGCGGGCATCACGCTCACGCTCGCGGACTATCTCACTCAGACGCGCCGGTTGCTGCGCGATAGCACCGGCGCCCTCTACTCCGATTCAGACCTCACCGAATTCATCAATCGGGCCATCAAGCAGCGAGACCTCGATCTCGGCTACAATCGCCTGAAACTCAGCTTCACGCTCACAACAGGCACGCACACCTATTCCTACGCGACGATCCTGGCGGGGGCCACCGTCCTGATCGGCGCCACGACGGCCAATATTCAAGACCTGCTCTCGATCATGGTGATGCCACTTGGCAGCGGCACGTCCACGATCCGCTATCCCCTCGGTCGCTGGCCCTACTCGAAACTGGCGTACCTGCTCTCCACCTCGTATCCGACATACCCTGCTGTGTATGCGCTCTACGGGCCGAGCACCCTCGTGCTGGCTCCCCCTCCGGCTGGGAATTATCCTGTGGAATTCGATTTCCTCGCCTATAGCGCCGATTTGGTCAATCCAACCGATGCCGATACGCAACCGTATCCGTACACTGATCCGGTGCCCTTCATGGCGGCATGCTTCGCGAAGGTTTCGGTTCAACGCTTTGACGAAGCGGACGGATTTCAGGCGCAGTATGATCGGCGACTGCTGCGTGTGCGCGGACGCGCTCGCTCGCTGATGATTGCGAATCCATGGTCTGATCTTCCCACAAGATCGAGGTAGGTTGTGCCGCAAGAAGCACGCAGGGAACGCACTGTCCAATTCAGGGATTTTGCGAAGGGCATGAATCAGACCTCAGCGCGCACCGCTCTACGCGACGATGAACTGTTCTTCCTGGAAAACGTTCAACCAATAGGCGCTGGGCAATTATTGGTAGTCCCTCCTCCCGCTCCGTCGATTGCCACGCTCGCGGGCATTGCGACGCTCTGGGGCATCACAATCAAACTGGCCGGGGTCGAGACGGCGCGGCTCGTCACGGTGAATAACGACGGCTCCATGACGGCGGTGAATCCGCTGAATGGCGCCACGACGCCGATTGCGACGGCGGGGACCGTCACGACGAAGGCGCGACTGACGATGTGGCAGGATACGCCCCTGTTGATCGGTGATCTCACGAACGGGTATTTCTCCTGGGATGGCGCGACGCTCAATAAGTACCCGCTTGCATTGACCGGCAACACGACGAACGGCAGTGCCGTGATTACGTCCGTTGCTCCGAACACGACCGGGCTGATCGCTGCGATGCACCTGCTCTCCGCGAATTTCCCCGCAGGCACCACGATTAAAAGCGTGGACAGCGGCACGCAGTTGACGGCTTCCGCGAATGCGACCGCGACGACGACGGGCGTGGCAATCACGATTGGCGCCGGCGCTCCAACCAGTGTCGCCGACATTGCGACGTTTGAAGGACGGGCGTTTCTCGTGTCCGCCTCACGGGCGATCACGCTGACGGCACCAGCCAGCTTCACGGATTTTCAAACGGCAGATGGCGCGTTGACGACCACGATCACCGACTCGGTATTTGCCGGACAGATCACGCGCCTGCTGTCGGCCCTGGAAGTGCTGTGGACGATTGGCCCGGCAGCGGTGAACGCGATCTCAAACGTGCAACTCGGCACCGGCAACGTGACGACGCTCTCCAACACGAATATCGTGGCGAATGTGGGCACCCTGCTGCCGTCCTCGGTGTCAAGCTTCTTTCGGACATTTCTGATGTTGGCCCCCTACGGCGTCTATGCGATTGTTGGGGCGACCCCACAGAAGCTCTCCGAGCAGTTAGACGGCTTGTTTCCGAACCTGTCGTTCGGCAGCGATCAGCCATCCGGCATCGTGTCGATCAATCGGGTGTTCGTGTGGTGTGTGCTCGTGACCTTCACCGATCCCGCGACCAATGTTGGTCGGCCTGTGCTGCTCTGCTTCTCTCGGAATGCCTGGTTTATCGGCTCGCAAGGGAGCGGCCTGACGTGGATCGCCTCGCTGGTGAATCTCACCACAGGCGTCCCGGAACTCTGGGGCACGGATGGGACGAACATCTTTAAGTGCTTTGCAGGCACGACGCCAGGCGCCTACACGATCAAGACCAAGCTCTACGACTTCGGCGCGTTCACGCAGAAGAAGCAACTACTCCGCATTGCGATTGACATTCAAAATCCTGGGGCGACAGTGAATCTTACCGCGACGGCCACCAACGAATTTGGGTTGACGAATACGATCCCGCTGAATCCGATTGTGAGCGTCCTGATGTTTGTCGGGACGGCCAGCATCACGTTTATCGGCGGCGGCAGTGTGGCGATTGTATGGACCATCGCGTCCGTCAGCGTGGAAGGGTTTGCGAATATCGCGGGTGATTACATCGGCTTGACGCTCTCTGGGGCCTCCTTGCCGTTCACGATTAGCGGGATCGCTATGAATATCGAGTTGTTAGGTGAATGGACCTAGTGTAATATATGTCATATACAGTACCTAATACTTTCGCCACTCAAAGCGGCAATGTCCCGGCCTCTCAACTGGACGCCAACTACACGGCTTTGCTCACAGGCATCAACAACGCCTTTTTGGTGGGCACGCTTGCGGCGCGTCCAGCGGCGAGCGAGGCGAACGGGAGGTATTATTTTGCCACGGATCAAGCGGGCGGGACGCTCTATCGTGATAACGGCACGGCCTGGGTGCAGGTCTCGCCCGGCGTCACGTCGATTGCCATTTCGCCGGTCGGCTTTCAGATCGCGCTCGAAAACAGCTTTCCGTCGTTTCTCTAAGGAGGACCTATGGCCGCCAACACGTCGCCCATCTTCACCCGCGTTGCGAAGATCAATTTCGTCACGGCCTTTACGGCGGCGAATACCGCAAAGGACGGCACGGGCACGGTGCAGACCGTCTTTACCGCCGATGCCACGAACGGCTCCTTTATTGATAAGGTGGTCTTTCAACCGATTGGCACGAACGTGGCGACCGTGGCGCGCATCTTCATCAACAACGGCGGCTCGAACGGCACCCCGTCCAACAATGTGTATTACGGCGATGTGACGCTCCCCGCCTCGACGCTCTCGGAAGTGGCGTCCATGCCCAGCACCACGTTCACGCTTGGGATTCCGCTGCCGCCGAGTTATAAGGTAAACGTGACCATCGGGACCGCCGTGGCGGCCGGCTATGTCGCAACCGGCGTCGGCGGGGATTACTAATGCCGGTCGATGAATTTGGGCAGACGCCGATCCGCCTGGGATTCTATCGGTTCAAAGCCTTCGCGGCGAGCGGGACGTTTTACGTGCCGGGCGGCGTGTCACGTATCTATGTGCAGGTGATGGGCGCTGGAGGGGGCGGGGGCGGGGGAGGCGGCGGGTCTGGTTCAGGCCAGTCTGGACCTGGCGGAACAGGCACTCCAGGAGGCAACGGTGGCTATGGGGCCGATAGCTTCTCTGTTGCTCCTGGAACGACGTTTACGGTCACGGTCGGGGCAGGCGGAGGCGGTGGCTCAGGGTCGGCTTCGAATGTACGAGGTGTGGATGGCAGTGCAGGCGGAACGTCGAGTTTTGGGACGCTGATCTCGGCTACAGGTGGAGAAGGAGGGCGTGGCGGCGCGGGGGCCTCGGAGTCAGGTGGTGCAGCGGCAACCGACCATGGCACGTCAAGCGCCACGATTAACGTCAAAGGTGGGGGGGCCAGCGGCGGGCTCGGTGGTCCTGGAGGCGGTGGTGGCTTTAGTAACGGTGGATTCAATGGCCATGCTGGGGCCGATGGTCAGATTACGGTGTGGTACTGATGGCACGCTTTGCCCAGATTGACGGCACGCGGGTGCATTGGGTCTTCACGGCAGACCAAGAATTTCCCCATGCGCCGTATGTGAAAATCATCGACATCACCAATGTCGTGCCTGCTCCACAGGAAGGCTGGACCTTCAACCCACAGGATGGGACGTTCACGCCTCCTCCCACCCCGCTGCCGGTTCCGCCCTCTACCCTGAAAGCCGCGCTGGCGAGCCTGATCGCTGATCCCACGTTTGCGACGTTGACCCCCAAGCTCAGGACCGTGTTGAGCGAATGGAATAATCTCGTCCCATGAACGGCATGGACGAACGCGATCTACCCTCGATCTTCTACACGGGGACTTCTTATCTTGGTAAGCCCGTGTCGATTGGGCTGCAAGGCGAGACTCCGACTGCCTCCCCGACCGCAGGGGCGTCCGCGATTCCGGCAGGCGCGGTCGGGGCTCAAGCGCCCGGACGTGCGGACCCAGCCACGGGCATTCCGGGCGTGTCGTCGTCACAGTTGTTGCAGGCCCTTCAGGCGCTCGGACTGGCGAAGGGCACAGCGTCACTCATTGGAGAGATCGGCGCAGCCGGAGGGGCTGGAGGGGCAGGGCTCGGTGTAGAGGTCCCCCCGACCGCACAAGGCGCGGCGCTTCCAGGCGGGCAAGTGGAGATCGGCCATGAGATCATTCCTGGCGCGGAGTCTCTACCAGGTGGAGGAGGGGCAGCAGAGGCTATTGAACAAACGGGCGCTGGTGCGGCCCCCACTGGAGCCGAAGTAGGGACGGAAGGCACACAGGCCGCGACGGCTGGCAGTAGCGCGGCTGGCATCACAACTGGAATAGCTGGATTGGCTGAGATCGTCCTCCCAGAATTGTTTGGTCGAGGCGGGCAGCAGGCCGCGAGCATCATTGGACTCGGAGGCCTAGCTGCCGCTCCGTTCTTCCCTCCAGCCGCCCTCTTAGGAATCCCAGATTTAGTCTCGCTTTTTAGCGAGCATGGGCTGCCTGGCTTTGGCCCATCGCCCGCGATGCCCTTTCCCCAATCGAATCTGGTGCAACTAGAGCAGACCGTCAGGAGCAAACTACCGGCCCCCTTAGAGGCGCCGCCTCGCGTGTCGCCAGACGTGAAGGCGTGGATCGACGCCGCGAATAAAGAGCGTGACGACATTCTCGCTAATTTCAGCGCGGCGAATTTGAGCAAGACTGGACTCGGCTGGGATCGGCAATCGGCTGAAAGCTGGCGCAACATCTGGGGCTATACGACCGCCGATGTGCAGGACCGTTTCGCGCACCTGCAAGGGCTCTATGAGACCGCGTTGCAAGGACTCGCCGGGCTGCCTGTGCCTACGGACATTCCCTCCTATGGGGGCGTATGGGGGCGGTCACTTGGAACAGAGAAGACGCTGGCCGCGTTTCCGCAACTGAAGACGCCACCCGCGAAGCCGCCAGAGAAAGCGATGCTGCCACCTCAGACATTCTTTAGAGGGAGGGAGAAATTGCCTGACGAGGATCAAAAATGAGCATTACACTTAGAGAGCTTGAAAGGACTCAATGAGCTTGCAATTATTCCCTACCGTACTCTGGCAATCTATCGCCTTTGGAGACCCAGATGCCTTCACGGATTTTCAGTTATCTCATTTTCTCGCGCATATCGCCCTGGCGCAGAAGACGAAGACTTCGATTTACCTGCTGGACAGCCTACGGGATGATCCCTTTCCTCATGCCCAGATGCACAAGAATGCGGCAGCGGCGCTCGGCCTTGCCGATGCGTTCAACTTTGCTGGATTTGACCTGCGAGATCGCAATTCGTTCCAGGAGTTCATGCTAGCGAACAGCGCACACCATGCGTTGCTTCAAGCGGCGGCTGGATTATGATAGACTCGGCCCCTAGAGGGACACATGGACGGCTTTGACCTCGATACCTCGTTCTTTTCTGGTGCCGCCGCGATGCCCTCGTTCTCCGCGTTGTCGCTGCCGGAACTCAATCTCGGCATGTTTGGAGGGCCGCCTGGCGTCTCTGAGTGGGCCACGGGCTCCGGCTTGACGAATCTGCCGACCTCGATGGGCGACATCAGCCAATATGCGATCAATCTGCCTGGCACGTTTAGCGGCACGCCGACTGGAGAATCGGGAGCCTCATTGGCCGGGCTGTCCGAGATGGCGAGGACCGTGGCGCCGATCCTTGGGGTCGGCACGAGCATCGCGCAGATTCCCTTGCAAGTGGCTGGAATTAGCGAGGCGGCCCGTGGACGCAGGGCGCTGGAAAGCGGGATGCAGACCGCGCAAGCGGCAGCCGCCCCCGCGATTGCGGCGGAACAGGCCCTCTTACCGGCTGGCACGAAGGGGCTGCTCACCGGCGAACTCCCACCTGAATTGGAAGCGAATGTGCAGCATCAAGTGAATCAAGTGCGACAGGCCCGCCTCGCGCAACTCACGAAAGCGGGGATTGATCCTGCGACGGCTCAAGCCATGATCGCGACCGAACTCCAAGAATTAGAGCACGCACTGCGTCTGCAAGCAGCGCAGAGTTTGCTTGGTGGCGGGATGGGCGCGGCTGGACAGGCGGCAGGGGCAGCGGGCACGGCGGGAGAACTCGGCCTGTCTGAATTTCAAACCGCTGGGCAATCGCTGTCCGAGGCGAATCGCGCCCTGCTGCGGCTGACCGGATCGACGGCGTAAGATGCCTGCGCGTCTCGACGAACCGGACTTAAAAACCGACCCGTTTCTCAGCGGCAAGGGCGAGACGACACCGCCTGCGCCGTCGATCACGGACGCGATCACCAAATCCTTAGCTGAGTCCAGTAAGGCGCTCACCGCCAGAGAAAAGACGCTCACGGAAGCGGAGCAACAAGCCCTGGCTCGTCGCAAGGCCGTGGTGACGCCAGCCTTAACGGGCGTGAAGAAGGCCGCAGCGGTCCCTGCGCCCCCGACGCCGAGTTTACTGCCTGAGCCACCCGTGCCGAGCACGCAAGCGAGACCGTTTCTTGATACCGACACCAAGCATGCGTTACAAGCCGTCGTCGCTGGGATCGGCACGTTGGTGACGGCTGGATTTGGCGGCAAAGCACCGACCGCCGCCTTACAGGCATTGACCGGCGCGATGACCGGCTGGGCGGAAGGTGATGCGGAACGCGCCTCGCGGGAGTGGCAGCAGTACGAGGCGACGGTCTCGAAGTTGCAGCGGGAGAACGCGGCGGCGCTCAAACGGTGGGAGATGGCGCGGACGCTCCGCGCCGATGATTTGGAAGCCGCGAAGGTGATCCTGGAGGCGAGCCTGGCGGACGTAGGATTGGATCAGTATGCCGTGGAGGTCGCGGAAAAAGGCTGGCAGCGGGCCGGACAAAACTGGACGATGACCTACAACATTCTGACCAAGCTGCAAGAACAACAGCATAAAGCCTTGCGCGATCAGATTATGGCGCTGAGTCTCTTGGAGCGGAAAGAGCATGCGATCACCACAGAAGAGGAAACGGCGCGGCATCATCGGGCCATAGAATCCCTGGGGCGTGGGCCTGCGAGAGTCGCCACGCAACAGGCCAAATTGATCGGCGACATCGGCAAACTTGATACGGCGATGCTGGCGTCCGATCAGAAAGCGGCCCGGTTGAGTGATTTGCGTGAGGCGGTCGCGTTGCTTGATTCGGTCGGCGCGATCCCGAAAGGGCCGACCTGGCAGGAGAAGAAGATGGCGGAGGCGAAGCTCAATCTCTTTAGTATGAAGCGGCCCGACATCGCCAATGCGAAGGAAGTCGTGAACCGCTGGGGCACGTCGATCCTGACGGGCCAGGAGATCGAGTTTCAATCCGGCAAGGTGGGCGTGCTGCGCTTTAAGACGATGGCGGAAGCGGAAGCGGGGAACGTGCTCGCCATCCCCAAAGTCTTTTGGGATCAGACGCTCACGGATATGGAGCAATTTCAAACGCGGCGCAAGTCGTCGCTCGCCCGTCAACGCAAAGACCTCCAGCGCACGCTGTCCCATATTCATGCAGGCGGCGCACCGACGATGCCACCGGGAGAGCCCAGCCCTGAACGCGAAAGCCTGGAAGATGTGATGGAGCAACTTGGTGTCACTATGGAGCCGATGCCATAATGGCTGATTCGATCTATCATATTGCCTTCACTGATCCAGAGACCGGGAAAGTCACGCGGAGTAAGATCACGTCCAAGCGCCCGCTGACTGAGACGGAGAAGTATCAACTCCAAGCGGCGCAGGCCGAGAAAGCGGGCGTTGATCCGAGCGAGGTGCAGATTCGCGAGCAGACCGCCCAGAAGCCGATCAAAACCGAAGTCAAGGAAGAACCAACTGGTCAGGCAGTTGCCCGCATTGCTGGACAGGCATTGCCGTATGCCGCACTCGGCTTTATCAATCCACCCGCAGCGGCCCTTCGCACGGTTCCGGCAATCGGCGCATGGTTGGCGAGCCATCCCAAGTTGACGGGAGCGGCGTTGCGTACGCTCGCCGCACCAGTCGTCAGCGGCTTACGTGTCGGGCCGTTGACAGGACAGGAAGAGTACGGCAAAGGCGCGATGGAAAGTGCGCTGTGGCAAGCTGGCGCAGAGACCGTGGTGCCACCAGTGCTCAAGCCATTCATGCGCCTTGGTGAACGGGCGATGCGGAAATTTGAAGAGCGCATGGCATCGGACTTGATGCGGAAGATCAAGCAGGCGATCCCATGGTTCAAGGAGCTTCCAGACTCGCACCATGGTATTCGCGCCATTGCGTATAGCGGCGAAGGTCCGGCCAAGCTCATGTCTAATTATGGACAGGCGATGATGGCGGTGAAAAACGCGATTCCAGAAGAGGCCCGGACGACGCTCTCCATGGCAGACGCGCAAGCCCTCAAGTTTGCGCCGACTGATATGAAGGTGGGGCCGACACCGATGCTGCCGAGAGAACATACGGCAGAAGAAGCGATGGCGCTGGCTAAGCTGACAGGGGCACCGCTGCCCGATGTCCTGGTGCCGACCAGGACACTAGTTGATCGCGTGCAAGGCGTATGGAAAACCGATCCCGCGCTCTCACGGCGAACGATTCAGGCGCTTGATGCCGCATTGCCCGAAACCGAATCGAAGGTGTTTCACGAGGCCCGCCGCCTCTATCGGGAAGGGATGACGATGACCGATGCGCTCCGCTCGCTCAGTCCATTAGATGAGCGGACAGGGCGGCTCAACATCGAACGGGTCGTCACCGCAGGACGGTCGCTCTTTGGACGGGCTGGAGAGCCAGGTGCCAGCATTCTCGCTGAAGCAGGTCGCGCACCAGAAACCAGTCGAATTCTCCGTGAATTGATTCCATCCGAAGGCCGTGCGCCGCATCAGATGGGCTTTGGACAAGCGCACGGATTTCTGAGTCCGATTACGGGGCATTTCGGCGGGTCAGTCGGCGCCGAGCGGGAAGCCCTACGAGGCGTGACGGCGATCACGCCGCCGTCTCCCCGCTTCCCGACCTATTCCAAGGACGTGCCGTTGACGAAAGGCGAGCGGAAGATGCTGCAAATGGCACCTGGCGTCGCGCATGCAGCCGCGAAGGCGTTAGGAGTCGCGCCATGAATCCAATCCTGGAAGAAGTTGAAGCATACGTGCAGCATCCCCTGGCGACGCGGCTGGTGACCTTAGGGTTAAGCCTCCTGTCTAGCCGTTCACTCGTCTGGGTGACGACCATCGGCGCGGGCTCGCTCTGGACGCTCACGATGCTCGATCCATCGCCCATCAAGATCGCCACGGCCACCGGCTTTTGCCTCACGGTCCTCTTGCCGATTTTGTACCGCGACGCCAAAAGTGGATGAAGTCTTGCCATCGTTCCCTGACTGCTGACATTCCTTGCCAGGCTTCGCCCAGGCGTGAGTTTTTTGCCTTGACCTCCATCGGTCGTTTCACTACATTAGCTCAAGACTCAGGCAAACCCGTGATGAGGAGTGTGTTTCATCTCTGAAAGGAGTATCCCTCATGAATGAGAAACTCCGTACCAAGGCAGCCAGCTTTCGGCCCGCGAGCAGCGTCCCCTTGCGCCAAGCCCCGATGACCAAATCCCAGCCCATGCGCGCCTTGCGCCCCCTGCCCGCGTCCGGGGAGCCCAGCTGGCACGGCGTCACCGGTGTGCGCTTCGCGGTTCCCCTGCCAGAGCACTCCAAAGGCCCGATTCGCGCCCGCGACACCCGGCGACAAAAAGGCACTGCGGGCTATTAAGTCGGCCCCGTAATCGCGTCACTGTGGAACCAGGAGAGCAAGAAATCCTGGGAGACGACGAGTTTGTCTTCCTCGCGGTCATGCTGTTTAACGAATCTCCTGACGCCATCGTGGTCGTTGATGAAGCCGGGACGATCCGGCATATCAACAACCAAGCGGAACTCCTGTTTGGCTATCATCGGAGCGAATTGAAAGGGCTCAGCGTGGAGGTCTTGGTGCCCGATGCGGTGCGGAGTCAGCATGAGGCGTACCGCACGAAATACGCGGACGAACCCCGCCGCCGCGCCATGGGATCAGGCATGGAGTTGAAAGCGAAACGCAAGAGTGGCCTGGAAATCCCCGTCGAGATCAATCTCTCGCCCGTGTCCACGCCGAAGGGGATGCGCGTGATCGCGACGATTCGGAAGAAACGTGCAAGTTAGCCCAGAACAAGTCGTCGTCTGGGCGACGCTGGCGGGCTCCATCATCGGGGTGTATGTCAAGCTCGTGGCGCGGATCACGGCGATTGAGACGAAAATTGACATCTTTTGGAAGAATGTGAGTTTTGATGCGGCAAAAATCCTGCATAGCCCAGACCCAGCGCACCAGCATATCGACCATCTGATTGATGCGTATTTGCTGGATGAGTTGGATACCGTGGGCCTGTCGATGTTGATGGACATTTTGAGGAAGAAGATGGACAACGCCGCTGCGGATCGGTCCGAGCGATTGGCGGCGTCCGTGATGTTGCGGGCCGTGGAACAACGGTTGATGCATCTGCTGAAGCACTTGGGCGGATCGAGCCTGACAGGAGGGAACCAGATATGGTGAAGCCACTCGGCACGTCATGGAAAACCTCGCTCCACGGCTATCTCATTGGGCTGTTGGTGATCGTGCTCGACATGCTGAACAGCGGCCAAGTCTTGCCGGACAGCCTGAAAGATTGGGTGGTGTGGTTGATTGGAGTCTTGATTATGGGATGGGGCCGCTATCAGAAGGACCATAACGTGAGCCATGCGCCGATGCCCGCGAATGCCGAGTCGGTCCACGCACTGGTCAAATCCTAGAAGGCAGGATGATGGGGCACCATCATACATGCTGGGCCTTGCTCCTGTGCTGGATCGTCATGGCCCAGCCTGGGCATGTGGTGGATGGCGACACGTTTGACGCCACCATGCAGATTTGGCCGAACCTCGATGCGTTTGAACGGGTGAGAATTTTGGGTGTGAACACTCCAGAATTGCATGGCGAGAGCAAAGAGGCGGCACTCAAGGCCAAGGCGTTTACCGAGGCGTGGCTGTCGAAGGGCTGGATTACTCTGACCGTCTGTAAGCGGGATGCGTTCGGGCGCCTCCTCGCGGAAGTGCGGCGGGGAGACGAGAACCTGTCGAGCCTACTGCTAGAAGGCGGGCTCGGCGTGCCGTTTGAAAGGAAGTGAACTATGGCGAAGAGGAATCCAAGAAAGGGGCAGGGCAGCCTGCCAAGCAGGTCCCTCCAAGCCGAGATCGACGCCCTGCATGAGCGGATTGCTGACTTGGAGAAGCGGCTGTTTGAGGCGGAGCATCCGCTGGTGAGGACGCCTACCCCGCCTGGCGAAGAGGATACCTGATGGGCCGCAGGGCACTGCCAGTCCTTGTCGTTGGGCTGACGCTCTTGGTGGCGTGTGCGGCGCCTAGCAGGCTTACCATCGGCGAAGCCTTGGACGACATCGGGCAGCAGTTTGTCTCGACGGCGAAGTTCTACGACCATGCCTATGCGAGCCAGGCGATCACGGCAGACGAGTATCACGAGTTTACGGCGTGGGCGCCCACGTTTCAGAGCGCCTATGACCGCGCCTACAAGCTCTGGCAGGCGGGGGGCGATCCCGTGATGCTGCTGCGCGAGATCGACCAACTGAAGCGAGACCTGCTCATCTATGCCTTGAAACTTCGGAGGGCACCCGCATGAATCCCGTCGCCATTCTCGCGCTGATTGATGGCCTACTCAGCCTCACGTTTCGGCTTGTGCAAGCCGTCCGCACGGACCCCAGCACGCCGGAGGAGTTAGCCAAGCGGCTGGCCACGGTGGAGGTCGCCTTAGCCGATACGCACCACCTCGTGATGGACTGGCGACCCGTTGCGTGAGGCCGTCTTTTTAGGTATGGCCCAACCTCGGTTGCCGCTGTGGACGCTCCGAGATGTGGCGACCTATTTAGAGGTGACGGAGCGCACCGTGTACCGGCTGCTCAAGGACAACGACCTACCAGGCTATAAAGTCGGCGGCCAATGGCGCTTCAAAGAGGACGATCTAATGCAGTGGATCGCCTCAACGCGCCCGATCACCCACAAAACGAAATCGTGAGGAACGGTGTGGGACTTCCCCCCGACCACGCCCGCCATTGCGATTGGCGAATTACTCATTGATTGGGACCGTGGTATCGTGAACGTGGCAGGCCAGCGCGTGGATTTGACGAAGACGGAATTGACGCTCTTGACGAGTCTTGCGATGGCGGACGGGAGAATACTGAGCCAAGCCTGGTTGCTGGACACGATCTGGGGCGACAACGACGTGTTTGTGGGGGCTGACTGTCTCAAAGTCGCTGTCTGTAGCCTGCGGGTGAAGCTCGGCCAGGAACGCTGGCGGCTCAAGACCGTGCGTGGCTTGGGCTATCGCCTTGATCCTGATTAGCGCGGATCGCAGCGGCGATGGCCTGTAAATCCTGTTCGACTTCGGACCGAGTCACCGATTCACCGTCACTCGCGGCATTCTCTTTGCCGTAGGCCGGCAAATAGACGACTTCGATCATCCTGGCCATCTGCTCCCGCGCGGCGAGGAGCGCCGCGAGGTCGGCTACAAACTCGCCTTCTGAAGTTGTCGTCATGCCACGGTGAAAGATGAAGCCAACCACAACGCCCCATAGAAATGCGGCGACATAATATTCCATCATCCCCGCCCCCAGCACGCCAGATCAGACGCCATCATTTTCTGTTCTTTCCACTGAATTTATTAGCAGCACTACAGGTCGCAACGTGCGTCACCATCGCGGTTTCGATGCGCCGACACGGGTACTCCCCATTCGGCTGCGGCATGACCTCATACACACATTTCCAATAGCGGCGTGCGTCTAAGGGAATCGAGCGCCCGTCTGCGGTCTGCGCCCATACAATCGGCTTGCCGCAACCCTTACACGGCACGCTCTTGAAACGCGCCCTCATGTCAGCCCCCAGCACGCGAGCGCCGTGAGCGCGATCCACGTCAGCGTGTTCGCCAGTTCGTCGCTGATCCCGTACTCCAGCCAGTAGGGGAGCGTCATGGTTTAATCCTTCAGCCCGCAAATTCGACACCAACGGGTACTGTCGTAGTTTTTAAGCCATTCATGTCGGTACCGCCAGCAGATCAGCCTAAAAAACCAGTGAGGCCATGGTCTAAAGTGATAGTAATGCATCATGGCGTCCGCTCGCCCCGCGCCTTGTACTTGAAGGTCACTTCAAAGCCATAATAGATGACGTCATCCTCAGCGATCTCGTGGTCCATGGGAAAGATAAAATTACCTGGATGTGGCCCGTGTACAATGCTCTTCGTCAGCACCGTGCCGTCATCTCGACACAATTTCACCTCGGCGATCATGGCCGCCCCGCCGCCGCCTTCATTTGATGCGCCTTACTCTTTAGATGCCGCCGCCACTGCATACAAGCGACAGACTTTTTGCAGACCGAGCAGCGGTAATACTCCATCATCTTCCCTCCCGCCCCATCGCCTTCACTGTAGAACTATCGTCCACATCCGGCGCAGTGCAAAAAAGACGACAGCCGCGAATACGCCGACCATGAATAGACCGATAAGGAAAGCAATGGCCTTCTCAAGCATCACGCGCCCCCCTCGCCGCCGCCAGCGCCGCTCCAGCCTGCTCTTGCCAATGAATCAGTTTCTGATTTCTAGTATTAATGACGATATATGCTTGAGACTCCGAATAGATCCACTCCAGCGCCGCCGAGACCGCCGCGAGCCGCTGCTGGGCTTCGTTGAACAGCCTGTCGATATGGTCGTGTGCCCGATGCCAGTTGTCCCGCTGTTGTTCGGCCTCGGCGAGCTGTTCGCGTCCGTAGCGAAGTTGGCGCTCATGCTCCTCGCAAATCTTGAGCCGTTCATGCCAACACCGCTTCAGGTTATCTCTGTCCTCGGTAACTTCGGCGAGCTGGCGCTGATAGCTGGCAATCATGTCGGCTTGAGCCATCACTACAGCATTATCCTCATTCTTCAACCCCTCCACCTCGCGGGCCAGGTTCTCCAACTGCATCTGTTGCGTGTCGCGGATCAGGGTGAGGTCGGCGAGCTGGCGCTCCAGGTCACTGCAACTACGGCTGTTATCCATAAGTTCCTGGTTCACCCCACGAAGCCCCTCCACCTCGCGCTCCAGCGTAGCGGTTTGCGCTTTGTGCAACTCAATTTGGGTGGTCGCCTCGGCGAGCTGGCGCTCCAGTTGCTCGATGCGTGCCAGAGCACGCAGGTAGTTCTCGGCAGCACCAGCAAGTTCATGGTCACTCTCGTCCAGTTTGCCCTTCAACCCCTCCAGCTCGCGGGCCAGGGCGTCTCGCTCGGCGATCATCGCTGGCAGATTGACCTGCTTGATAGCCTCCACCTCGCGGGCGAGGTTTTCCAACTGCACCTGCTGCGTATCACGGATCAAGCTCAGCTCGGCGAGCTGGCGCTCCAAGTCAAGATAGTGTTTGTAGTACTCAGGAACCTGTGCGGCCAGCAATTCCTCAGTATCCGCAAGTTTCGTGCGGAGCCCTTCCACCTCGCGGGCGAGGGCGTCTCGCTCCGCTTGCAGTTTGAGATAGTCGTCTTTCGTCACAAAGTTCACCCCCGGCAATTTGGAGACTTGAGACCGCTGCACGTCGCTCATGGCTCGCCGTCCTCCTCGTCCTGATCCTCGTCCTCATCCTCGAACCGATTGTAGTCTTCCTCCTGCTCGTCATCCCACTCGACCACGTTACCCATTCAATACCTCCTGCTGCCAGCAATCACGGTAGAGCCACGTCACGACGAAACGAAACATCGGATAGCGTTCCGCACAGACTTTCACCTTAACTCTCGCATCGTCCGTCCAGCGAGCCCGTCCGTCTTTCGTCGCGCCTTTGACTTCATGGAATTCCGGCTTGCCGTTCGCCGTCACAATCCCGAAATCTGGACAGTACCAGGTTTTTGCTGCTAGGCGTAACTTGACAGGTTCAAAGAACCAGCATTGAATGCCGCCCGCATACTTAAGCGCGTCCAGTTGTTGGCTATAGCGGAACTCCGTCTTGTTCATGCGGCCGGAGCGCGGTCCACTCTGTACGCCGTCTGGCACCTTTGTGCGGGTGCCTCTTACATCGAGCCCGTACAGCGCCCGGTACTCGGCAGCAGACATGCGTGGTGTGACGCCCCTCATCGCCGTCCCATCTGATCCATGACATAGAGAATGATGGCGACGGCGACCGTGAGGATCAACAGCACGCTGCCCAGGATCACGACGATATGGGATTCACTCAACATGCCTCGTCCTCGCACTCGCAGACTTCCTCGTGACAATTGAGACAGATCGGCAGGCCGGTATCTGGTGGGTCATAGTACCGCGAATCGTCAATCGGCTCCATGCGCTATTTACTCCCCTTGCGTGCCGGACTCAAGCGTTTGAGATGATCCTGCAAGTCGAGTCGCAAGGCTTGCTTCTGCGCCGTCGTCAGGTCCGCGTCCATCTCCATACGATTAGCGACGGCAGTCAACTCACGGATCGTCGTCGCCTGCTCAAACGCTCGGCGATAGTCGCCCATGATGGTATTGAGATCAGACACCGGAGCGGCAGCGGACGGGACAGCCGGCGCGGCAGCATCCCCGTTGTCGCGCTCCATCGGAGTCCCGCCCGTCGCCCAGGCCGCTAACGCTTCACCGGCCTTCTCGTCAAGGGGGGCTTGCAGATCAAACATGCTCTTGTGTTGCTCTTGAAGCTTGAGCGGCCTGGGATAGCCAGGGGCCTCCGGGGTGAGCAGAAACGAGGCGGTGAGTTCGTAGGGCAACGTTTTCTCGCACACCGGCACCCACCCTCGCGGGATGACCTGCATCTTGCCGTCACTCCCTTTGCTCATTTCAATCCGTTCTTCCGCCCGGAAGCACAGAATCAGATGCGCCCGCACTTGCAGGAGCCGTTGCACCATTTGCTTATGCGATAATTTAGGAGCAATCCAAGCCGCCATCTTACACGCCTCACGGCGCTTCCAATCATCGCCCGCCATCCGCTGTAATTCCTCTTCATGCCAATCCAGAAGCCCGCCTTCGCCCGCGTGCTCGTGCGAGCAGCTATCCACCACGATGACAGCATACTTCGCCTCGTCTGCCGCCTTGATGGCTTCCGCATAGGCCGCTGGACGAAACGGCGGCATCAAGTCCGCATGGTCGAACGCGAAGAATTGCGCGTAGTGCTTGGCCCGGCCCGCCTCCGTGTCGATCACGGCAAAGGGCTTGCCAACCGACAGTCCAGACGCTAGGCGCATTGCGGAGAACGTTTTCCCAGCGCCGCTAGGCCCGATCAGACCGAGAATCAGGCCGACTTCTTCACGCACTGCTCGGCGAAATGTGATGCTCATAAGCTCTCTATGCTTTCCCCTGGCCCCAGGCCCACCCACAGCCGATCCAGGTCTCTCGCCTTCGCCCACGCGGGCAGGTCCGCCCACGCCACGCGGTTTGGATAGCCCGGCCAGTGATTCGTACTCATACACTGATCCCACAAGAGCACGGCCCGGTTCAGTTTCCGATCCGCCCACTCCATCCATTCTGGCGACAGCCCGACGAGTGACACCGCGTAGGGTGGCTCTGTCTCTTGCACCACGAAGATGAAATGCGCCTCCTTGCTATAGAGCCGACTGACGGCCTTGACGCCAAACGCCGCTTGCAGGTCGTACCCGTGCGCGAGGATCGCCGTCCGCGTCCAAGTCGAAGGTTCGGCCAGGCTGCCGGTCGTTTTGAAATCAATCAGGAGCCGCCGATCCCTGCTCACCCGATCCGGGCGCGTCCGTAGCCACGTATGCCCACCGCCATGCCAGACAAACGTGACCTCCGACTCCCCGCCGTCTTTCTTAAAGCATTCCTTTAACTCTGAGTCGTTAAGGGCGCGGATTGCTTGCGTCACCATCGCATCGACCACGACATACTGTTCTTCAAGCAGTGGGATTTTTCCTTGTTCATGGGCCTCAGCACGGGCCGCTTGCGCCTCCTTGGTCCGATAGTCCTTCGCGTGGACAATCACGATGCGCTCGCCCGCATTCTCCAACAGGATCGCGTGGGCGGCACTCCCCAGGTCCAGCTTCGCCGACACTTCCTGTCGGTAGTCGGGATTCAGCCTCGGATGCTCGCGCCACGCATGGGCCGGGCTGGCGCTTAGGAGCCAGTGAGCAATACTCGGCGACAGCGACGGCTCCGGGGCCGGATCCGCCAGATAATCATTCAAACTCAGTTTATGCTCGCCCGCCCCCAGGACGGTTTCGAGATCATGAAAGCGCGGAGGCCACTGGTTGTAGGTCATATATTGTCGTCATCCTTCTCGCGCCGCACCGGGCGCGGAAAATCCCCATAGGGCAGTTCGCGGATCACGGTCGCAAAGTACCGCTGCATACACCACGGGCAAATCCCTGACGCCACCCGCCACCAGGACCCCATGGCGCGGACGTAGCGCACCCGCCGCCACACCCGCCACCATGGACACCAGGCACACACAACGATCATGGGCACGGCAATTGATAGTTGTAGAGCGGCACCTTTGGAAACGGGTGTGGCATCGGCGGCAAGGGCTGTCGCGGCTGGATCAAGAGCCGATCCAAGAGGAACAAATCTAACAGGGGCGACTCATCCACGTCCAGATGATGCGCGATGGACACACCCGCAGTCCCTAGCAACAACCCGACGAGACACCCCAGGATGAAGTTACGCATGGGCAATCTCCTTGTTGTATGGACAGTAAAATCGCCCGACCTATTCATCAGACCGACGCCTGATCGTCGTTCCTAGGCCCATTGTGTGCGGACAATTTTGCACACTCACGGTAGTTTCACATTCGGCAGCGCAAATCCAGCGGCTTTGACGATCTCACCAGAGACAATCTCGCCCGGCAGGTGCCCATAAGGTTGCCCGGTGATGGGCTCCTCCAGCTTCCATAGATCATCCCCCGCGTAGGTTGCGCTGACAAGCGGCTTGAGTCCGCACGCGGCCTCCGTCCATTTCAGGATCGTGTTAAGGTACTCCCATTGCTCCATCGTGGTCCTCCTGGTCTGTCGCGCTATACGCATCCCGCGCATTGCGTTCTGTCTGCTCTGCCTTATAGCGGTCGGTGTGAAACTGCAAGAGGTCAAGTTTTCGGTAACTCCACTCGTAGCCGCACTTGCTACACGGCATGGAAATCCACTGCGACATGTCCATCCCCTCGACCTCCCATCCGCCGGCATGGTTGTAGTGGCTGACGGTCCCGGTCAAGGGCGCGTGGTCCCAGCGGCACAGCAGCCCCTCGTAGAGTTTCGCATAATCATCGAGTGTCATGGCGTTCCTCCGGGCTCGGTCTGCTTCTTCTCCTCCTCACGTTCTATTCTTGCCGCTTGTCGGTCTCGTGCCATGCAGTCCTCGCAAATCTCCCATTTGCATCCGCCTTCGGAGTAGGTCCCGCTGGTCACTTGCCCACAGCGCGGGCATGGCCACTCGCGCATGGCCCTAGCCCTCCTCGATCTGCGCCAGCACATGCTCGGCTTGCTTGATAGCTTCATCCATTTGATGCATGGCTGCTGAGGTTGGCAAGTAGGTATGTGCAGCGTCCATCTCCAGAACCGCTCGCTTCAGCGCCTCCCGCAGCGCCGGGGCCTGGGCGATGAGCCGGGCGTTCGCGTCGGTGTTAACGTGTCCGAGGACCAGTTTTGGCGTGGTGCCGGTCGCCACGATGCGCCATGAGCCAAGGCTATTGGGTTCGGCGATCCACGGTCCTGGCGTGGGCGGGCTCATAGTCTTGTTCTCCTTCTCCTGTTCAGCATCCACCACCCCTTGCGCGTCCGAGGTCGTCAAGCCCTGCGCTTCGTAGGCGAGCACGCGATCACGGTACGCTTTCTTCTCTGCTGTGGTTTGATAGCGTTTCATACTCTCCTCCCTTCCCACGGGGCGACGCCCTCAGCCGGGGCTAGCGTCGCCGGGTCCCCGGCCCCTGGTCCCTCCTCCTAAGCTTGCTCTCCCTGCTTCTCGATCTGCTCAGCCTCGCTGACGGCTTGATCGAGCGGCTTGCGTGTGCACACCAGCCTCTTGCGCTGCCTGTCGCCGAAGTCGTTAACCTCATAGACCGTGACGAACCATTCGGGCATGGCGCCCATGTGCATGGCGCCCTCACAATGTAACTGGTAGTACCACTCAATATCCCCATGCAAGGCGTGGCCCGCTTCCGGCTCGAACACGCCGGGATCGGCGGCACACAGGAACGAGGTACACTTGCCGCCCCGTGTGGCCCGCCAGTCCTTGCCGCTTAACTCGAACGCCCGCTGAAACAGCGGCAACATGTTGGTCGGATAGCCGTCCGTATGGTGATAGAGCGTCACCTTGTGACTGTCAGCCCCGATCACTTGCACTTGACATCGCGTACTCATGATGCACTCCCTTCTGTAAGGGAACCCTCACGCAGATGATCCGCTGCGTCAGGATTCCGGTTAGTTTAAGGCTAACCGTCCGTTCGGTGTCTGTCCCATGCCGGGCCGAATCTGAATATTCCGACCCGCCGTCTGCCCGTGGTAATAGCCGTCCGTGTTGCTGATCCGCCCACCCCGCGATGAATAGAGGCGCGGAAAGTAGCCCTTCACGGCCTGGGCCAACTGCGCCGCCGTCATCACCACCAGGGCCTGACTCGCAGGACTCGCGGCGGCTTGCGTGGCCTGCGTCTCATTGAGTCGTTCTTTGACCGTGATCGCCGCCCCATAGCCAAAACTCACCTTCCAGCGTCGTTTGTGCTCGATGACGCCTTCCTGTGTGCGCGTCAGATCGGCGAGGCGTTCGATCTCACGGCTGAGGTAGTGATAGAGATACACAATCACTTCCACGTCAGATTTGCGCCCGATAATATACGCTTTCGCCCCCTACCCGTAGATGGCCTTGGCGAAATTGGCCTTACATATCCCGGACAGCAAGCAGCGATGCCACGACAGGGAAAAAGCGGGTCATCTTGAGATAGAAGCCGCCCTGCATTTCTGTCGCCACTTGCTGCCAGAAACCGACCTGCTCTGTTAACCATTGTGGATAACCGTCTTCTTCGCCCATATCTATAAACCCGACTGGCAACTTGACTTTCTTGAGTGGCGCGGCACCCTCACGGTGATAGGGATTCTGCGACCACGCGGGCCACTTCTTCGGATGAAACACAGGGGACGCATACCCTGAATTGCGCGTTTCCCGTTTCATGGTGGGGTTGATCTTCATGGGCTACCGTGAAGTGGAGCCCACGACGATACGCCGACCTGGATTCAGCCGGGTGAGTTCCGCTACTACTGTAGACTCAGGACACTGCGCGGTAAACCCGGTAGGGAGAACATCGGTCCCGAACAATCGGCGGACTTCTTGATCGGTATCCCGGATAAACCAGCCTTGATCGGTTTTGAAAAGCTGCATCATGGTGTTTCCCTCCATGGCGCCTTGTGATGCAAGCAGGATGCCTAAGTTATACACAAGACAGCCACTAGAGCTACCATCCGAACCTCTTGATTTCCCTCATCTGTATCTCTTTCAATACATCCTCTGACCACAAGCCCCTGCCGCAAATTGTCGTCCTCGTGCCAAATTTTGTCCCCTCCCGCCCGATTCGCCAAGCTGCCTCCAGGACGGGCGATCTGCCCAAAACCCAACCCTTCCCCTGCACGCCCTTTTGATCTTTCAACGGTGCCCCATTTTGAGGGCAAAAACGCCCTACGACCGTTGAAACGTTGAAACGCTAGCTGTGAGTGAAGTTAGACCCCCTTGACCCCCCATTTTCAACGTTCAACGCCCTATAAGATAAAAGAAACGTTGAAAGTTGAAATTCAACGGTTTCAAAAAGAAGAATTTCAGAGGTCAAAAAA
>Ga0209470_1000819_pt1 | contig 24226 bp, 19 predicted proteins | sample GraSoiAngelo_125_FD_185882 | JGI IMG/M metagenome (GOLD analysis project Ga0209470, IMG submission 185882) | Grasslands soil microbial communities from the Angelo Coastal Reserve, California, USA - 14_0927_05_40cm (SPAdes) (version 2) | ecosystem: Environmental > Terrestrial > Soil > Grasslands ... | reverse complement strand
TAGGCATGGATCTGATCGCGTTTGTGTTCGGCTTCTTCCAGGGTCGTGGTGAAGACAATGCTGCTGCCGGTGGAGTCGGCTTCCATGGTGTGGGCGAGCGCGGTGGCGTAGGGTAAACCGAAGATGGCCTGGAGCATCTCGATCACATATTCGAAGGTGTGGTCGTCGTCATTCAGAATGATAACGTGATACAGCTTGCTCAGATCGTCTTTTGCCGACCTGCCGATATCCGTGTCTAGCGTAGTGCCTGCCATTTCCTTTATTTTACTCGGCATGAACATCCTCGTATTTACAGTCTGGCCCGTGGAGTTCTGGCAAGTTCCAAAATCACAAGTCCAGCGGCTGCGCGAACGGTTTCCCCAAGTGAACTTCATGCATGCGGTTACCGATGCTGAAGCGGTCAGCGCAATTGAATCCGCCGACGTCGCGCTCACATCGCGGCTGTCCTACTCGATGGTCGAGCAAATCACAAGTCCAGCGGCTGCGCGAACGGTTTCCCCAAGTGAACTTCATGCATGCGGTTACCGATGCTGAAGCGGTCAGCGCAATTGAATCCGCCGACGTCGCGCTCGCATCGCGGCTGTCCTACTCGATGGTCGAGCACGCATCGCGGCTCCGATGGGTCCATTCCACGGCAGCGGCGGTCGGGATTCTGCCCTTGAAGGAACTTGCCGCTCGCGAAATCCTGGTTACCAACTCCCGCGGAATTCAGGCGGCGGCGATGGCGGAGTTTGTCATTGGCGGCCTTCTTGTACTGTCGCGGCGATTCCACTTGATGCTGGCAGCGCAGCGCGAAAGACGCTGGGTCCAGGATGAACTCACGAGAGATGTCTGGCCTTGGAGTGTCCGCGGGCGAAGGATGACTATCGTTGGTTTCGGCACCACCGGACAAGAAGTTGCCCGGCGCGCGCATGCATTCGGCATGCGGGTGATCGGCATTCGCCGGCGCGTGGAGCAGCCAAAACCGGAATTTGTCGACCGCATTGTGGGTCCCGGTGAATTGGACGAAGCGCTGCGGGGCTGTGACGTACTGGTGATCGCGGCGCCGTTCATCGCTGAAACGGACGGTTTGATCGGCGGCGAACGGCTCGCCATGCTCAAGCCCGGCGCAATAGTCATCAACGTCGCTCGCGGCCAAATCATCGACGAGACGGCCTTGATCGCTGCTCTTGAGAAGGGTCATCTTGGCGGCGCGGTCCTCGACGTTTTCAGACACGAGCCTCTCGATCCGGCTAGTGTATTGTGGTCGATGCCCAACGTGATTATTTCACCGCACGTTTCGGGAGTGCGGCCGGACCACTGGGATGAGGTCATCGACCTCTTCGCGGAAAATCTGCGGCGCTTCCAACGCGGTGATCCACTATTGAATCCCGTGAATGTCCGCGCGGGATATTGACTGCATCCGCCGTCGGGCCGGCGCTCATATCTTGAACGACTCGAGAGATTCGGGAGCGAATAATTCCTTCGGCATCAACTGGCGTTTGGAGAGACCCTGTTCGAAAGAGTAGCGGAGAAATGTGGAGAGGTTATCCAGATTCGGCTCGAGTCCGTAAGGCCAGAAGTCGCGGCCGAGCATCTTTTCGGTTTCCTCCGTGTGCCAGACCAACCACGGAAGCATGACCTTCAGCGCGGCTGTCTCGCGCAAGTCTTCATAGGCTTCACGCTGAGCGAGCGTGAACGCTTTAAATAGTGATTGTGCGACCCACGGATTTTCTTCATAGACATCGCGGCGGATGGCGATGACGTGCATGATCGGAAAAATCTTGGTCTTCTGAAAATATTCCCGCTCGGCCGCCTGATAATTCTCGAACAGCCTTCGAACCTTATCCGGCGCCGTTTTGAATGTGGACGGAGCGCGCGTCGCGTAGAGAGCGTCGATCTCCCCGGATGCGATCATTGCCGCTAGCGTCCGGTCCAAAGGAATCGGCCGGACCTGGATTTCCGGAGGCAGCTTCAGCGGGAGCTTTTCGGGGCGGCCCGGTTCTTCCTCGCCGCCTTGAAAATAGGTGGAGCTTGTGACAGGAACACCATACTCATCGCTGAGAATGCCTCGAATCCAGACGGGCGCGGTCATCTGATATTCGGGATTTCCAATGCGCTTACCGATCAGATCTTTCGGTTCCCGAATTCCACTGTCCGCGTTGATATAAATGCAGGAGTGACGAAAGGAGCGGGAGGGAAATACCGGAATCGCAATGAACGGAGGATCTTCGCGAAACAGCGATATCGTGTAGGACGAAAGCGACATTTCGGCGACGTCGAACTCGCGATGCCGCAACATCCTGAAGAACGTCTCTTCGACGACGAGGTTGAGATAATTGAGCTCTATGCCGTCGACGGGAATGCGTTCTTCCAGCAGGGCCCGTGTTCGGTCGTAGTTCCAACACGCAAGAGTCAGTCGAAGTTTAGCCATGGGCTAGACAGATCCTAATCGTGCTCGGCGTGCAGGGCTTTGTGTTCTTCGTGTTGCTTGTCGCGGCGGATCGCGTCTGCCTTTTTTCGCGCTTTGGCGAGATGCGCTTCCCGGGTCGACTCGGAGCTCACCGCGCATAGCGATATCAGCCGCTTCAGATCGTTCTGTTGACACTCCGGACATTTGGGCGCGGGCGATGACGGCAGCATCAGAAACTCGAAACGGTGCCCGCATCCACTGCATTCATATTCGTAAATCGGCATACCGTTTGATCAGGGCTGAATGGTTTCTGGAATCGTAGCAAAAACCATTCCGCTGTAGCGCAACCCAATCATACTCGATGTTCCCGTACCTGTCGCCGGCGACACCGTGACTCGTCCCACGTAATTGGGAGGCAGCGTCATCAATTCGCTCAAATATCTGGCAATGGACGTTCGCGGACCAAGCGTTCGAGTTACCGTACCTGCGACCGTTCCGCTCCCATCATCCACCGAAATACTATACGTGTTCTGAGCATCCGAGTCGTTCGCGATTCCGATCCCAATCTGGGCCCCTTCCCGCGTATCCGCCAGGATCTGAACCTTACTGGATGGCGGCGAAGAAAACACTGCTGCTTCGGCGAGTTTGGTTCCATTCGGCGAATAATAAGAATACAGGAGCTGAGCCTCAACATTTGCCGTGCACTGGAGCGTGGCATAACCCGTTTTGAGGCTCTGGGTCGCGGGGGTCGGGGCGATCACGAATCCGTTCGGTTGAAGCTGATACGGCGTTTGAGCAAATCCGGGAACTGTCAGACCGCGCAATTGGAGTGTGCATATGTTCGTACTGCTGGAGCTGGCATTCGAAATCATGAGTGTGCTTCGGAAATAGGATCCGTCGCTCACAGTGCCATCAGCGAAGGCGGGGAAAACGTGATAGGTGCTTGCCGTCAGGGACGCATTTGGGTTAGTCGGCGGCGATGTCGGTCCTGGATCAGGTGGCGGCGGAGCCGTTGACGTCGCCCATGCATGAGCGAAGACATACGCATCGATCGAACCCCACCCTGTTGTCAGATCGTAGCCCGGACCCGCAGAATACCCGGTCATGAATCCATCCACACAATTCGGTGAATCCGCCGCGCATGGGACCGCATTCGTCCCAGAGATAATGTCATGGAAAGACGTTGGAACCTGCGAGGCCAACGCGTACAACCGCGGGTTTGGGTTTCCATTCGCCTGGTTGGTGACCTGGTTTACGATGGCCATGATGCCGGCAAAGGCCGGGGCGGACGCCGATGTTCCGGAAGCGATGAAAAGACTGCCCCGCTGTTGAATAACATAACCATCATGACCGGCAGCCGTGAGCGACACATCCGGCACATAACGATGGTGTTGGTCCGCCGTGCCGGGATCAACAGACGGCACTCCGTAACCGGTTTGCCAGGATGGCGTGTTATGAACCACACTGACGCCGCCGCCACTGCTCCACAGACCAGCGGAGCCGCTCTCGTTCCACACCAATTCAGGTATGTAAATTTTCGCGGAGGAGCGATTCTGAATGCTATTGGTGGCGTTCCAATAAACTGAATCCGCACCACCCTCATTGAATTGCGTCCCTCCCACGGCGACATTGTAGGGGGTGGAAGCCTCTCCATTGACGCTAAAGCCACGTTTGGCGGCGGTGGCGGAAGGACTGTCGCAATCGGCAGAGCCAGTGTCTCCGGAGGCAACAAAGACAGAGATGCCTTGCGTTGCCGCCTGTTGCCAGAGGCTGGCGTAGAACTGTGAGGTTGAAGGAGAGGCGGTTTCACAGAATCCGAAACTCGTGCTCATGACCGGGGCAACGTTGTTGTTCACAATGTACATTTCAGACAGCAGGACACCATCGGTCGCTCTTGTGCTGCTGGAAACGACGAACTTGATCTTTGCCCCTTTCGCGACAGCACCGGACCACTCTACATCGAGATCCACCTCGCCTTCTTCGTCTTCGCTGACGATGCCGGGATCCGTACCATTCACGATGACCTCCGGGTTGGCCTCCGGCAACCCGTACATGGATCGGAAAGTCGCGACGTCGTTGACATTGAAGTTACTCCGGCCGGCGATCGCAATGGTTTGGCCGGTGCCGTCGAATCCCTGGTTCCACAAAGGAGCAAGATCGTAGATCGTGGCGAAGTCATATGGAACCATCGCGTGGCGTCCGCCGAATGTGAAGTTCGGTAGAGACTGGAACCGTTGAAGCTTCGGCTTGGATACGAAGTCATGAAGTGAAAACACTCCCGCGACTATTCCTGCCAATGCTTGCGGTATCGAGATATCCGTCGCATTTGCGACGTGCATCTCACCGTTCCGCTGAATTCGATTTGGCGGCGGCCATTGGAGACTTCGTCAACGTGCAGGCCGCGCGTTTCGAGCCATTCCACGATGACGTTCATGTCTTCGGCCGAGACTCCGAAGCGTTCTCCAAATTCCTTTGGCGTTAACCATTCGTGATAGTGCGGTGAGGACGGGTCTTGCTGTTGGGCGAGGAATCCTGCAAGGTCAGCCTCCTGCTCCGGACTGCTCTTCAGCGCAAGAATCGCGCGCTCCATCAACAGATCCGCTCGAACACGGCCCTGATCGCGTGCTTGCCTGATTCGGGCGTGCGTTGTTCCCGGCAGAAGGACAGTCCGCCGGTTGTCTATCTGCTCGGTGAGTCTGCGCCTCTGTCGTGGCCGTCCGGCGTTGATCTGTCCTGCGACTACGGGCAACCAGGCACTCAGGAGAGTCATAAATAGCGCGGCCGCAGCCGCTGTTTTCTTCAGTGTCATAGGGCACTCATGAAATTACGATCGGGACGAACTCCTTGCAAAAGAAACCCTCTGCCTCTGGGAGAGGGTAGATCTTCCGCAGCACCGCTACATTCGACAGCAGGAGAGTGCTATTTTCTGTGCCGTCATAGAGTGCCTACTATGTTACCGTGTCATTGCTCATGAGATTCGTTGCCGGCTCCGCTTTGCTTTTGGCGGCGGTCCTCGCCGTAGTGGTCTATGGACAAGAAGAATTCGGGTTGCTCGGACGCTACGATGACGTTCGAAGGGTACCCGATAACTACACGAAAGAGAGCAACCAATTTGTCTTCACCCGGCTCATTTACAACGGACGCATCCCCGGCTATTACAAGAATTGGTATACCGACTATCCTCGAGCCGATCGAAATCTCATCGCCGTATTGAAGCGGCTGACGAATATCAACATCGCTGATCAAGAACGTGTTGTTCCGATCAATGATCCCGATCTATTTAAATACCCCCTGATTTATTCCAGTGAAGTCGGACAAATGGTGATCACGGATGAGGACGCGGCTATTCTTCGACGATATTTGGAACGTGGCGGTTTCTGGATCGTCGACGACTTCTGGGGCACGTTTGAATGGTCGGAATTCACGGCCCAGATGCGTAAAATTTTTCCCTATCGCGAAATCAAGGATATTCCCCGGGACCATCCGATCTTTCACGTGATGTATGACACCGACCACATCATCCAGACCCCCAGCCTCGCTTATGTATTCAATGGAGGAATCACGTGGGAAGTCGATGGTTTCGAGGCGGAATGCAAAGGCATATGGGATGACAGCGGCCGATTGATGGTCGTCATCAATCACAACACCGATCTCGGTGATGCTTACGAGTGGTCCGACGATCCCCGCTATCCCAACAAATTCTCCGGATACGCTTTCCGCGTGGCTGTGAATTTCATCATGTACGCCCTGAGCCACTGAGAATAGATTTTGAAATCGGTCTCAGGCGGAAAGCGGCAGGAAGCCTGCCAGACGACCGCTACAGGTTTTTGAGGCCGACGTCTGCTAGAATAATCAGTTTCATCGAACAACAGGAGCCTATCTGTAATGATTCAAGCAACACAACTGCGCCGTGGGAACACGATTCTGATGAATGGCGAGCTTTACCAGGTGGTGGATTACCAGCACATCACGCCGGGGAACTGGCGAGGAATGGTACAAACCAAACTGCGCAAGCTCAGCACCGGAGCGATTATCGATCACCGGTTTCGTTCGGAAGATCGCGTCGAGCGGGCGGTGCTGGATGAGCGCGAGATGGAGTATCTCTACAAGGACGGAACCGATCACTATTTCATGGATACCGAGAATTACGAACAAATCCATTTCAGCGAGGACGTTCTCGGCGACGCAGTCAACTATCTCGTCGCGAATTCCAAAATCAAAGTCGATTTTTACGAGGGCAGCCCGCTTGGGGTGGAGCTCCCGGCGACCATGGATCTTCGTGTTGTGGAGACAGAACCGGGAATGCCTTCCGCTACTGTCAGCAACGTTCTGAAACCGGCCAAACTGGAAACGGGATTGGTCGTCGGCGTACCGCACTTCGTTCAGCAGGGCGAAGTGATCCGCGTAGACACTACGGAAGGAAAATACATCGAGCGCGTTCGGGGATAGCCCCTTCAGAAATTCGGTGTCTGTCCCCGAATTATCCCGAGGAGTTCGTCCTCGTCGGTCGCGAATATTGTTCGAAAATCCAGAATGACGCGCCCTTCTTCAAGCCGCACGATTACTGGGGGTTCAGAATTGCGAAGGCGGCGTTCCAATTCTGCGTCCGAAATTCCAGGAAAATCGAGCGCCACGCCCCAGGAAGGAAGATAGGTTTCGGGAGCAGAACCGCCGCCGACGACCGACTTCAGTTCGAGCGGCTTCGCGTTTTCTCCTACACGCCCGGCGAAGGATTCCGCGCGGTGTTTCAGTTCGGCGGCGCTAGCCTGCAGCATCCGCCACACTGGGACTTCTTCCGTTTTGCCACATAGATACGCGTGGAGGACAAATTCCAGTACGGAGATCGTTAGCTTGTCGACGCGCAGGGCTCGGAAGAGCGGATTCTGCCGGATCTTTTCGACATAGAGTTTCTTGCCGGCGATGATGCCGGCCTGGGGTCCACCCAAGAGTTTATCGCCGCTGAAAGAGATCACGTCAATACCAGCACGGATGCTGCCCGCCGCGATGGGCTCGTCAGCGATTCCGGGTATCGGATCCGAGACACAGCCGCTCCCCAAATCTTCAAAGGTCGGAATATTTCGGCGCTTACCCAACTCAGCAAACTCTTCGAGGGGCGGCCGCTCGGTGAAACCAATCATCCGAAAATTGCTAGGGTGTACGCGGAGCAGGAGGCGGGTATGCTCATTGATTGCTCTCTCGTAATCTTTGATCCGGGTGCGGTTTGTCGTACCCACTTCGCGCAAACGGGTGCCGCTACGCGCCATGATTTCGGGAATTCGAAAGGAATCCCCGATCTCGATCTGTTCTCCCCGGGAAACGATAACTTCTCCGCCTTCACCCAGGGTGTTCAACACAAGAAGGACTGCAGCGGCATTGTTGTTCACCACGATCGCCGCTTCGCACTCGAGCAACTGGATGAGCGTTCGGCCGACGTGGACATCACGCTTTCCGCGCTTGCCCTGTTCCAGATCGAATTCAAGATTCGAATAGCCCGTCGACACTTCCCGCAAATGTTCAATGGCACGCTCGGGCAGCGGCGCACGGCCAAGATTGGTGTGCAGGACAACGCCCGACGCGTTGATGATACGTCGAAGAGAAGGCTTGAGCGAATCGCGTATGCGATGCGCTACTCTTTCGGCAATCGCAGAGGTTAATTCCGCTCGGGACACGAGAGATTTGGTTTGCGCAAGTTCACGGCGAGTATCAGCCAGCACTCTATCGAGAATCGCCGCTACGAAAGGCTGGTTGAGGATCGGCCGAAAGTCCGCCAATTTTTCGGAACGAAGGACATCGTTAACCGGTGGGATTTGCCTCAATGCTTGCATAAACAATCCGAGCCGCCGCTATTTCAGCACACGAGCACTTGATTTACAATTGCCACTCAATGTTGATATTCATCGCGCGGACCGTAGTGCTGTTTGTATTTTCCATAATCCTCTTTTCGTCCGAAGGGGCTGCCTGGCCTCAATCGACTCTGCCCCAAATTATGCGCGACGCGGCGCGGCCGCTGCCGAAAAGTCTGAGCACACTTTTAAAAGATTTTGAACCGGTCATGTCGGAACCGTGTCGAAGCATGCCGGTTGAAGAGGCGGTGAATATCGCAATCGTGGAATTGAAAAAGAAGGGAGGCGATTTGGCGCTCTCGGTCGCTGCGATCCGGGACGCTGGATGCGCCGCAGCGGAACTAAACGATCCTCAATTGGATTCGCTTGTCGCCGCGCAAGCCGACAAGTTTGCCGTTGTTTTCTATGGTTATCATGAACTCATCACGAATGGTGATCTTGCGGGTTTTCTGACGGCCCGCCGGGAGGAGCGCGACCGTCTGTTTACGCGGCTTCGACGTTCCTCGGAACTGCCGGATCGCAGCAGTGTGATCGAAATGTCACCTCAATTTGGAATTGCCTCCATCGCGTATTCTCACGCCGTCACCGATGTGGCAAATGTCTGGTTTCTGATCTGGAAGACAGTAAACGGCGATCTGAAATAGATTTCATGAGACGAATCGAACGCGCGCTGATCAGCGTGTATGACAAAACCGGAATCGTCGAATTCGCGGCAGCATTATCCGATCTCAAAGTTCAAATCATCTCTACCGGAGGTACATCGCGGCTGCTGAGGTCCAATGGTGTTGAAGTGCGCGACGTATCGGAGTTGACGAGATTCCCCGAAATCCTGGACGGCCGGGTGAAAACCCTGAATCCGCTCATTGCGGGGGGGCTTCTGGCCATCCGCAATAATACCGAGCATATGAAGCAGGTCCGAGCATACGAAATCCCGCTGATCGATCTCGTGTGTGTGAACCTTTACCCGTTTGCAGAGACTGTCCGCAAGCCCGGTGTGCAGTTTGAGGAGGTCATAGAAAATATCGATATCGGTGGGCCCGCAATGATTCGGGCGGCCGCGAAAAATTTTCAGGACGTGGCAGTCGTCACATCGCCTGCCGACTACAAAATGGTTTCCGCAGCACTAGGCGAAGGCAGCGGTGTGCTCCGCCGGGAGATCCTGTTTGACCTGGCGCGCAAAGCATTTCTCTGTGTGGCCCGATACGACGCGCAAATCGCGCAATATCTCTCTCATGCCGGACAGGATGGCGCCTTTCCGCCCAACATCTTCATGGATTTCGAAAAGATTTCCGACCTGCGTTACGGCGAGAATCCGCATCAAAGTGCTGCATTTTATAAATGGGGCGGCCGGCCCGCCTACGGACTGGCTGCGGCAAAGCAGATACAGGGAAAAGAACTCTCCTACAACAATCTGGTCGATGCGGAAGCGGCGTGGAATCTCGTGCGTGAATTTGATTCCGCAGCTTGTTCGATCATCAAACACACGAATCCCTGTGGTACGGCGATCGCCGATTCCCTGCGCGAAGCATATTTGAAGGCTTACGCAGCCGATCCCGTGTCCGCGTTTGGTTCGATTATTGCTCTCAACAGAACGGTTGACGCCGACACTGCTATCGAACTGGCTAAGCTGTTCGTTGAAGCTGTAATTGCGCCGGAATATCGGCCTGAGGCGCTGTCGATTTTCGCCCCCAAGAAGAATCTGCGGGTGTTGTCGATGGATGGTATCGATTCCCGAAACCCTGACCCTGCCCTATCCCACGCGGAGCGGGAAATTAGGAGGGTATCCGGAGGCATTCTTCTTCAGGACGTGGACAACGTTTTGCTTGGTCCGGAATCCAGAATTGTGACGAAACGCCGGCCTACGGAAAATGAGCATCGGGATCTGCATTTCGCATGGCGTGTGGCCAAGCATGTGAAATCCAATGCTATTGTTCTTGCCGAGGGCGGCCGCACGATCGGCGTGGGAGCCGGGCAAATGAGCCGTGTCGACTCGGTCAAACTCAGTATTCAGAAGGCGCAACCCACCCCTCGAGGTTCGGTACTGGCTTCGGACGCTTTCTTTCCTTTTCGCGACGGAATCGATGAAGCCGGCCGAGCCGGGGTGACAGCAATCATCCAACCGGGAGGCTCCGTCCGGGATGCTGAGGTTGTACAGGCCGCGGATGAGCACGGCATCGCGATGATTTTTACGGGTTCAAGACATTTCAAACATTAGCTCCTAAGGTATAATGGTCTGAATCTTATGAACAGACAATTGTTGGTCTTCGCGGCGCTTGGTCTTCTAACCACGGGGGTCGCAACCGCCGGATTTGCTCAGGCGAAATCGACTTCCCGTAACGAAGCGTATTATCACTTCTCGAAAGCGCGAATGCTGGACGACCAAGGCCAGGCGGCGCAGGCCATCGAGGAATACAAGAAGGCTCTCGACCTGGATCCCAACAATTCGTTGATTTTTTCCGAGATGGGCGAAAGCTATTTGCGGAACAACCGGCTGCGGGAAGCCGTCGATGTTGCGCAGAAGGCGATTCAGGCAGATCGTGACAATATCGAAGCTCACAAGATTTTGAGCACCGTCTACCTGCAGGTGATCGGAAGGGCAAACGCGCAGCAACCCCCGAGCACGGAAACGATCAATAACGCCATCCATGAATTTGAAGAGATCATCCGGATCGATCCCACCGACCGCCAGTCGTTTCTGATGGTCGGCCGGCTCTACCAGATCAAAGGAGAACGCGATAAAGCTGCGGATATTTACAAGAAATTCCTGGGCGTCGAACCGGGTTCTGAAGAGGGTGTCACGGCTCTGGCGAAGCTCCACATGGATGCAGGCAACTACAAGGAAGCCGTCGAACTACTCGAAAATTTTGTGAAGCAGAGACCGGATTCCGACAGTGCTTTTCAAACTTTGGGCGAAGCGTACTCCGACCTTCAAGAGTACGCCAAGGCGGCAGATGCCTATAAACGAGCCGGCGAACTCGACCCCGACAACGTCGAGATTAAAAAGGCTCTAGCGCAGGCCTTGTTCCTCGCCAATGACTTCGATAACGCCGCCAAGAAGTACGAGGATCTGGTGAAGACCGAGCCCGAGGATGGGGTCGCGCGGCTGAGGCTCGGCCAAATTTATCGGCATCAAATGAAATATGATCTGGCGCGGCAGAATCTGGAGAAGGCCAACCAGGCGTTTCCCGACAGCATCGAGATTCAATTCAATCTTGTGCTGCTCGACCGGGACGAAGGGCGGCTCGAAGATGCGCTGAAACTCGCGAATGAGCTTTTGAAGAAGACCGAGAAAGCCAACGGCCGCTACACGGAGGCCGAGAAGCAAAATCGGCGGGTTTTCCTCATCAATCAGGCGATCTTGAATCAGACGCTCGGGAATTATAACGAAGCCGTGCGCACATTCACCGAGGTCAAGTCTCTCACCAATGAAAAAGACGGCCGTGTGGATGCGTTGATCGTTGAGACCTATCGTCTCGCAAAGAATCTAGACAAGGCTCTGCAACAGACAGACCAGGCTCTGTTGGAAACCCCCGGCAGCCGCCAGCTTCGTATGCTCCGTGCCGATCTGGTCGCGGAGAAGGGAAGAGTGGACGAAGGGATCAAAGCTCTCCAACAATTGCAAAAAGGAAACGAAGAGGATCTGGATATCCTGTCCGCAATGGTGAGCGTCTTTCAGCGTGCAAAGCGCTTTGACGACGCGCAGAATGTCCTGAATAGAGCCGTTCAGCGTTTTCCGAACGAAGAGCAGGTGCATTTCCTTCAAGGCTCCCTCTACGAAAAACAAAAGAAGTACGGCGACGCCGAAAAGGCTTTTCGAAAAGCTCTCGAGATACAAAAAGACGATCCGGCCGTGCTGAATTATCTGGGTTTCATGTTTGCCGACCGCGGAATTCGCCTGGAAGAAGCGGAGGCCATGATCCAGAAAGCCGTCCAGGCCGATCCGACGAACGGCGCCTACCTCGACAGCCTGGGGTGGGTTTATTTCAAGCTGAACCGGCTGGATCGTGCCGAGGAATATTTGAAGAAGGCCATCATCTTCCTGAATACGGATTCCAATATCCATGACCATTTAGGTGACCTGTACTTCAAGACGAAGCGGTACGACGAAGCCCGGACCGAATGGAACAAAACGCTGCAGCTTTCGACGGAACAGGAAGAAATCGATAGGGTTAAGAAGAAGCTGGACGAACTGAAAACGACGAAGGCAGCCAAAAAATAATTCGAACCCGCCTTTCCTTGTGGCTGTCCTTATTACAGACATCGACGGATGAAGACGGTCGCTGTTCGAGCAGAAGACATTGATTTTAACGCTGCTGCTCGGGAGCATCGGTCGTTTCTGCTTCAGATTGCGGTTGCTTCCACACGCAATCCGACCGAGGCAGAAGACATTGTCCAGGAAGCCCTTATGCGTGGTTATCGCGGTATCAAACGATTTCGAGGCGACTGCCCGCTCCGAATCTGGTTGTCCCGTATCGTCGTCCGCGTGGCGATCAATCATCACAAGAGCCTGGCGCGCCGCCTGAAACGGTGGGTTTTTTTTGGGGATCTGCAATCGGTTTACGAAGACGGCTCCGTCCAGGAATTCGAACCCGCGGATCCGATGGTCTTCTTCGACCGTGAGGCCGTGTTGGATATACGTAAGCACGTGAACCGTCTTCCAGATGAGTTTCGGATGCCGTTGGTCATGCTGGCTGTGGATGGATTAACAATTCCGGAAATCGCAGGCATCCTCGAAATCCCCGAAGGGACCGTGAAGTCCAGAATTTTTTACGCGCGCAAGCGGCTGAAGCAGGCATTACAAGGCAAGAAAAGGTAAGAATCAATATGACTGTGGATTGCCGATGGGTTGAGACAAATTTGGAAGCCCTGTTCTGCGAAACGCTAAGCCCGGAACAGAATCGGATGGCCCGAGCACACATCGATAACTGTGATTCCTGCGGCAAGGAAGTCGCGGCGCTGAAGGCGATCGATCCGTTGGTCAAAGCTTACTTTCAAAACGAGCTGAATCGAGCGCTGAACGCCCGCGCCTCGGGCGGCCGCCGCTTGCCCGTGACCCGCGTGCTGGGCCTCAGTTCTGCGGCGCTGGTAGCGGCCGCCTTGCTGCTCGTTCTTACATTGCGTACACCGGCTCCGCAGCCCGCCGTTCCTGCAGCGTCTCCAGTCTCAGAAGCTACGGAGGCTCAGCCGCCTGAGGCGACACCTCTTATAAAAAGCTCAGACGCTCCGGCTGTCGAACGCGCTAAACCGGATGCGAGCGCACCGGCTCAGCGCCCCCAAATCCCTCGCAGCACAGCCCTGACCGGCAAGGACACGCCACAATTTCTGGTGACGGACCCGGCTGGATATTCACGCACCCTCAATGACTATCGCGGGCACGTGTTGGTCATCGGTGTTCTCAATAGTCGCCAGACTGAACCGGCGTCAAATTTCCAGCGGCTCTACAAAGCTTTCGGCTCGAATTTGAAATTTCGATTCGTCGGCGTTTCCACAGATCGTCAACCCAAACCCGCAGATACAACCTTCCCGTTAACCTACAATCAAGGCTCGACACTTTTCGGTGCCGCAGCGGGAGAATTTGTTCTCCTGGATGAGACGGGATCTGTTCAGTTGCGCGGATCTCTCATCAGGGATTTTGATAGCCTTCTCAGGGGCTTACAAGGAAACTAACCTAAAGCGAGCTTGGTTTTGAAAAACCAACACTGCTACCGCGTTTCCAACGTTCCTTTTTCAAAACAACATTGCCGCCGCATTTCCGCGGTTTCCAAGAGAGACCTTCTAGAAAACGCTGGTTAGAAGGTGATCTTCGCCGAGATCTGCAAGATTCGCGGGTCGAAGGTATCGTTCGGCGCTCCAAATGTCGGATTCGGAGTAAGCACGCGGGTTGCAGCATTGTAGTTATACTGGGCGGTGATGATCGAGTTCACGCCCGGATTGATGTTGCCGAAGTTGGCACGGTTAAACAGGTTAAACGCTTCGAAGATCATCCTCAGGCGAACGCTTTCACGATACACCGGAAAGTCGCGAGTCACCCGCAAATCGACAGTAGCATAGCCAGGAGCTTCGAAAGTATTCCTCCCAACGAAAGGAGGACGGTCGTTGCGTGTGTTGCCGTCGTTTTGGATATCCGAGTTGCCGGCAATGGTGGGCGACAAGAACCGGCCACTCTGTAAAGTAACGATTGGCGAAAGCTGGAATCCATTCAGAACCGATCGGATGGCCTGGTTCTGGATGGACTTGGCATAAGCAAGGTCCCAGACCCCAGAGAGCACAAACCGGTGCCGGACATCAGAATTCCCCAGGCTCCGGTCCGCGTTAGGTCTGAGCGTATCTTGCGCAACCTTGGCGTCGTCGCCGCCGCCGACTACTACTGAAGTGAAATCGGGATTGTCATCAATTACCTTCGAGAAGGTATAGGAGCTCTGCGCCTGGAAATTCTGCGAGAAACGCTTCGTGAGCTGGATGAAGCCTCCATGATAGATGGAATCGCCGCCGCTATCAAACTCACTGATTCGCCGGAAATTGGGATTAGGACGGGCAGTCGGATGCTGAAAGATCGTGACCGGAGTTCCATTGGAGTACGTCGCTGCCACGGGCATTGCAGGAAATAGATTGATGTCCCTTGTCCGGGTCAAATGCTCGCCGCGAACACCCAGGTAACCTAGAGTCACGGCGTAATCGTTGCCAAGCTGCCGCTCCAAGTTCAAACTCCACTGGTGCGTCAGCGGCTGAACATAATTCGGTGCGAACGCATAAATGTCAATGGTGCGAGCGGCTCCAGTTGGCGGAGCCGAAAGGATGTTCGGGTAGGTCGGGAAGTTAGAACTGAGCGTATATGTCTGCACCTGAATCCCGTTTTGCGACATGGCCGTCCCAGTCAGGATGCTGAGCGTGCGCCCGTAGAAGATACCGTATCCACCGCGCGCAACGATGCGGCCCGCCTGATCCAACTTGTAGGCAAATCCAAAACGCGGGGCCCAGTTATTGTTGTCCGAATTGATCCGGCCGGTGTCGATTCCAATCGCCGCCAGTCCAGGATCCGGATTCTTTACCTTTGGATTGTCATAACTGAACAAATCATATCGAATGCCATAATTGAGGGTCAGGCGATCGGTGGTGCGCCAGGAGTCCTGTACGTAAAAAGCGACTTCGTTCGCGTTCGGGTGTGTGAGTGGCCCATCTGTTCCAGCTCCGGCGAACCCCTGCGTAAATGCCGCGGGAGTCCGAGTGGCAAAGTCCGCATAGCTGTTGAACTGAAAGGATCCGCCGAAGTTACCGGGAAAGAAATTGTCGATTTTTCGAACATTCAGATCGAATCCGAACTTGTAGTCGTGAGAACCTCGGTGGTGCGACAGACTTTCGACAAATTGATAGGTTTTGGCGTTCGTATAGCGCGGGCTGAAATTATTCCGCCCGACCTGCATCACCAGTGTTCCTGCCTGGCGAATCTGCGCCTCAGGCGCGCTGGAATTCGCCGCACCGGGCTCGTTGTCGCGTATCCAGCTGAATCTGGATTCGAATAGTGTCGAGGGGCCGATCACATTCGTGTAGTTGACTGCGACGTTGTCGGTGATGACATCGGAGTTCCCCGTATGCTCCTGTGCGCTGTTTGCTCCGGTGTTTTCGAAATTCACACCGTTAAACCGGTTTGCATTGTAGCGGAAACTCAGTTGTTGACCGGTAAACAGCGCGTAATCCACCTTCGCCAGGTACACGTTATTCCGCAGTCCATTGCCGTACGGGGTCAGGGATTTCGAAGCCAGTTCGTTGTACCCACTCAACGACAATGGATCGATCGCAATGGGAGGCACAGTGAGAATAACAGTGTTTGGCGTCGTGTTGCGCTGGCCATCGTAGTCGAAGAAGAAAAACGCTTTGTTCTTCTTAATCGGACCACCAATGTTTCCACCAAATTGGTTAAAGTGATACGGTCCTTTCCGGCGATTATTACGATTGTTGTTCCAGGTATTCGCATTCATTGACTTGTCGCGGAAGAACTCGAAAGCGGTTCCATGAAAGTCGTTGGTTCCGCTCTTGGTAATTACATTGATCACGCCGCCGGTCGCCCGTCCAACCTCCGCAGCGTACCCGTTGCTCGACACCTGGAACTCCTGAACCGCATCCTGGCTGAAACTGTAGGGATTACGCCCGGTTCCACTACGGCCTGTGGACTGCCCGAAAAAGACATTGTTGGAATCCGAACCATCGACCAGCAGACTATTTGCGGTTCCGCGCTGTCCGCCGAAGCTGATATCGCCGAATCGTGTCAGGTCGCGGCTTACGGCGGGAGTCAATAATGTGAAATCCAGGAAGTTGCGCCCATTGATGGGGAGATCGGAAACAGCGCGATCGTTCACCAAAGTGGACGTTTGCGACCGGGTGGTCTCAATTACAGGAGCAGCGGCCGTCACCGAGACAGACTCCTCTATCGCGCCCACTTCCATCTTCACATCGAGAGTTGCGATACCGCCAACAGCAAGCGTTATAGCCGCCATCTTCGCGGTCTTGAATCCGCCAGCTTCAATCTGTACATCGTAAACACCGGGCGGCAGAGATGAAAAACTGTACACCCCCGTTCCACTGCTCTGTGTCGTCCGAGCCACGCCCGTGGCCGTCTGGATAGCGGACACTTTAGCGTTGGTGATCGCTGCGCCGGAAGGATCGGTAACCGTGCCGTTGAGCGTACCGCCGCCGATCTCCTGCGCAAACACAGCTCGAGTTAAAAGAAAAATAGCCACACAGATCGGCATAAGTTTTGTAATGGTGATTATCGAAACGAGTCTCTTTAACATGATAAGCACTGCATCCTTTCTCTGATTAAAACACCGCGCGTAACGAGACCTGAGCACGACGAGCATTGGTGCCATCCGGGCTGGTCGCCGTCGAACTGCCGGTCCCGTAGGACGGAATGTAGCTGAGCGTCGTACCACTCAAGCTGTATTCGTCCGCACGGCGGCTTGTGTTGTATTGCCTATTAAATATGTTGAAAGCTTCAAAAGTGAGATAACCGGTAACGCGCTCTGTGAAGGGAACCTTCTTGGAGAGGCGCGCATCGAAGCGGTAGATGCGATCCAAATCCAGATTGCTGATCGGCTGAAACGGCACGCGGGAACTGCACCCGCATCCATTCAGCGAGAAGGCAACGAGGGCGCCGGGGAAGGCAGTCACGGAAACCGCTGTCGTGGCGGTTACGGGACGCGAAGACTGTAGCGTTGTGATTTCGCTCAACTGCCAATTGTTGATGAGATGACGAGCCAGGGCGCTGCTACTTGTGTTGAACGTGGGACTCCAAACAACGCTGATTGCTGCGCGATGGCGGATATCATTCGCCGATGAACCCTTTTCAGCGGCGAAGTTGCCGTTTTCGTAGCTCGTCGGGCCCGAGTCATAGAACACATTCGGATCTCCCGTCGGTTGGTTGAAGTCGATGGCGTGTGACCAGGTATAAGACGCCGACGCCTGAAATCCGCGGCTGTACCGCTTATTCACCTGAATGGCGAACCCATCGTAATAGCTTATTCCGGGGTTTTCGAGCTGGTTGACACGGCGGTATCTGGGATCGACTCTTGTGCGATAAGTGGGAGTCGTATACGTTTGGGCTACATTCCCGGCGCGATCCAGAATCGTATACGTGATGGGCGGCCCCAGAGGTCCAACGTTCAAGTCTCGGACTCCGTACAAGCGCACGCCGCGCCCCCACAGATATGAAATGCTCATATCGATATTCGGGGTGATCTCCCGCTCGATGGCGATATTCGCTTGATGGGTGTAAGGGTTCCGCAGGTTCTTATCCGCAAAAGTGATATCCACCGTTCCCGCCGGCGGGTTGAATGAGGTCGACGGCAGATAATTAGGATAGACCGCTCCTGCAGCCAGTTGCTCCGGTGTGGCACTGTTGTAGGTGATGTTTTTTCGATACGCACCGTTATTGGCGAAGAGCCTGTTGATCAGCCCGGACTGATACCGTGCGAAAAACATACCGTATCCGGCACGAGCAACCGTTTTCGAGTTCAACCTATAAGAAATCCCCGCGCGCGGAGCGACGTTGTCGGTTGCCGAGTGGATAGCACCGGTCTGCGGGTAGTCCGGATTCACGACGCTGGGCTGCGGGATTGAGGTGTAGTCATACCGCAAGCCGAAATTCAGCACCACGTCGGGATTGATACGGAACTGATCCTGCCCATAAAAGCCATACGTCTTCAGGTTGAAGTCGACGAGCGGATTTCCGAATGCCTGCGAGTACGTGTTCCAATTCTTCAACCCTGGCGTGTTTCCGCTGAAATCCAACGCAAAATTGTTCAGTGTGGCGTAACTGTAACTGCCATACCGATTGATGAGCTGGACGTGATAGTCCTCGGTGTGCGTGATATCGATTCCGAATTTCATCGTATGCGCGCCAGTATTCCAGGTCACGTTGTCCGCGTACTCGAAGCGGGTCTCGCTCGGGTTCAGGCGTGGATAGGAGTTGGCAACACCCAAATTACTGGTGCTGTTGACGGTCAGGCTGGCTAAACCAAGGCCGGGATAAAGGAAGTCCGGGCTCGCGGTGTCGTGCAACCGATCTTTGAACCATCCAAAGCGCGCTTCATTGACAACGCGTGGACTTACGATGGCCGTCCATTGAGCGCGGCCGTATGCATCACGGACCGTGGAGTCCGCATTGTTTCCAATGGCATTTCCATTGGAAAAAACGATTCCGGTAGCTTGTATACCGTGTGGGGAAACCCAGCGCAAGCCGCTCAGGCTGAAGCTCAGGCTATTCCTGTCGGACAGGTGGTAGTCAATCTTGCCAAAGCCGAGATCCTGCTGCACAGTGCGCGAAACGGTTCCGAAATTCCGCGTTGTAAGCATCTGGATTGCCGTCTGACACTGCGCGGCCGTGGCTTGGATCGTTGCGGTGGGATTGGGACAGGGGTTCCTTGCGATATCCAACGTACCGGCTGCAGTGAAAAGGTTGGCGCTCGTCTGCGTGGCGATCGCTGGAAAATCCCGGCGCGTGGCCTCGTAATTCCAGAAATAGAAGAGCTTGTCTTTAATAAATGCGCCGCCCAGGCTCGCACCAGCCTGATGTCGAATGTCCTGAGGATTGAACGAGGCATAACGGTCACGTGCGTTTAGACTTCGATTACGAAAAAACCAATAAGCGGTTCCGTGAATATCGTTGCTTCCGCTCTTGGTAATCGTGTTCACCACGCCGCCCATGGCCTGGCCGTATTCAGCGGCATAATTGTTGGAGATCACCTGGAACTCCTGCACGGCTTCCTGCGAAATCGGGCTGGTGATCCGGGTTCTTCCAGCGTTCTCGTTGTAGAAGGTGTTGGTCGTGTCGTTCCCGTCGGTCAAAAAGGCATTGTGGCCTCCAATGCCGCGAAAACTGAGCAAACCGAAGGCACCGTCGGGGACAACAGCCGGTGTCAACAAAACGAAAGAATCGACACGCCGCCCGTTGATCGGCAATTCCAGAATCTGCCTCGAGTTCACCAGTTGGGACACGTCGGTCTTCGTGTCATCGACCAGTACCGCTTCGGCTGTGACTTCAACGCTCGCCTCCGTACCCGCTACGGCGAGATCGACATGAAGATCGACATTCTGGCCGACCGCCAATGTGACCCCGGTCGCCTGGTAGGTCGCGAAGCCGCTCTTATTGACGGTGATACTGTATCCTTCCGCAGGAATCAGAGCAGGGGCTGTAAACACGCCCTGACTGTTTGTTTCCAGATTCCGTCTGATTCCCTTCGCCTCATTCGCCACGACTACGGAAGCACTTGGTACGGCGGCTTTCGAAGCGTCCAGCACCACGCCGGAAATACTTCCCAGGCCGGCGCCCGATTGGCTGAGCGCATAGCCGGCAGAACCAAAAATTGAAAGAATTAGAATCACAGTCTTTCGCTTCATGTAGATTTCCTCTTTTTGCAACAGGTCAAAAACAGACGGGGGAAAGATAATACACGTTTCGCGCGGCAGTGGGCGTAAAAGTGATATTAATTGCGGACGACATTCCCCTCCTCTGCGAGGAGGGGAATGTGCCCTACTCGACAACGCCGCCACTGCTAGGAGGGAAGTTCCTCCAGCCGGACCAGATCCTCGTACGTTTCACGCCTGCGGATAACTTGATAAGTTTTGCCCGTCACCAGGACCTCGACGACGCGGGGCCGCGAATTGTAATTCGATGAAAGGCTGAAGCCGTAAGCCCCGGCGCTCATGATCGCAAGGAGTTCGCCCCGTTCGAGCAGAGCGACATCTCTGTCCTTCGCGAAGAAGTCGGCCGATTCGCACACAGGGCCCACAACGTCGGCTGTTTCCATTTTTTGGCTGGCCTGCTCGCGAACCGGCCAGAGTTGGTGGTGAGATCCGTATAAGGCGGGGCGGATCAGGTCATTCATTCCAGCATCGACGACAAGAAACTTTTTCGTACTCTGGTTCTTTTTCAAGAGAACCCGCGTAAGCAAGATACCCGCGTTGCCGGCAATGACCCGTCCGGGTTCGAGCACGATCGTAAGTTCCAGATCCTTTGTCGCCTTGGCCACGGTCTCACCATAGACGGCGGGCGACGGTGGTTCTTCGGTACTGTATGAGATGCCGAGACCGCCTCCGAAGTCGAGGTATTTCAAAGCGACGCCATCTGATTTCAATTCGCGGATGAATTGCTGGAGGCTGGCAAGGGCTTCCTGGAAGGGGCCCAGTTCCGTAATTTGCGACCCCAGGTGACACTGTACGCCCACAACCTCGACATTCGAGAACGCGCGCGTGTTTCGATAGAGATTCCTGGCTTCGGGAAGACTCACGCCGAATTTGTGTTTCTGCATTCCTGTTGAAATGTACGGATGCGTGCGCGGATCAACGTCGGGATTCGCTCGAATGGAGACCCGGGCTTTCTTTCCTGCGTCGCGCGCAATGGTGTGAATCAATTCCAACTCTGCACTGGACTCTACATTGAAGAAGAGAATATTGGTGTCGAGCGCATATCGAATTTCATCAGCCGTTTTGCCGACACCCGCAAAGATTACTTTTTCCGCAGAACCGCCCGCACGCAAGACTCGGAACAATTCACCGCCAGAGACAATGTCGAAACCTGTTCCCCACTCGGCAAATCGTCGAAGGATATTGATGTTCGAATTGGCTTTGACGGCGTAACAAATCAGGTGCGGTACGGATCGGAAAGCATCATCGAAGACGCGAACATGCCGTTCCAGTGTCCGTTCGCTATAGACATATACGGGTGTACCCACATCGGCGGCAATCCGCGCTAGCGGCACTTCTTCGCAATACAGCTCGCCGGCTTGGTACTGGAAGTAGTGCATTCTGCATTATAAGAGGTTTTGAAAATGACAATTGAACATTGAACAGTGAACAATGAATATTTCTGCCGAAAATGTTCACTGTTCAATAGCCAATTGTCATTTAGAAGAAGTACCGGAGCCCAAACTGTGCCTGGAACGGAGTACCGAGTTGGTTGTTGACGGGATCATATTGGCCGTTAGGCAGCATCAATTGCAGAAATGTGCTGCGCGCGGGCATCACGGCTCCCGAAACCGGGTCGATTCCCGGTCCATAGATCAGGTTTGTACGGTCATAAACGATGTTGTCAAAGTTAAAGAGGTTAAACATCTCCGCGGAAAATTCAATGCGTTTGTCTTCTCCCAACGGGAAAGACTTCAGCAACCGCAGATCGATATTTTTGAACCCGCGATTGCGATATGCGTTGCGCTTCACGAAGACGCCAGGCGCCGTATACGGCCGGTCCGAGGTCGGGGTCAGCGTGGCGAAATCCTGAAAACGTCGTCCTTTGATTGGCAAATCTTCGATTGAGGTCATGTCGATCGTCGTGGTCGGATTTGGAAGGTCGATCGGCAAAAACGTGTCGGCGACATTGATTTCCAACTCGGCGCCACCAAGCTGCAGCGTCACCAAGCTGCAGCGTCACATCCAAAACTCACAGCTGATCCCACATTGACGGTCACGTTCTGGTACACGCGCTGCGCGAAGCCCTGCGCGTCCACTTTCACATCGTAGGAACCCGCGTCGAGCAGTATCGCCCGGAACTGCCCTTCGGGTCCTGTAGTGAACTCACGGACAGCTCCAGTCGCCTTGTTCTGGACCTGGACTTTCGCATTGGGCACGACCGCTTGTACAGGGTCGTAAACTGTACCGACAATCTGTCCTCTGTTACCATCCGATTGCGCGCAAAGCGGCACGGCGATCACTATCAACATGAAGAGCAATAGAATATTTCTCATCGATTTCCTCCGGGGAACGCGTGATCTTACCGGAAGACGGCTTTTTGTTAAATGAGAAATGTCCGAAATGTCACTGCTGACGCGCGCGGGAATCGAGTAAGGCTTTGCGTTGGGCAGCGGTGAGAAGCCGCGCAACCTTGGCCATGGTGGCTTTTTCCAGGTCTGCGACTTTGGCGGGATCCGGACGGCCCTGCGCCTCGCGAAAGAGTTGGGCCCGTTGCTTGGCGTCCTCACTGTAGAGCCCCTGAATCTGCGGCTCCTGTTCGGGAGTCAGCGGCGCGCCGGCTTCTTCCATCACGACTTTCAGAGCAGCAAATCCTCCGCCCTTTTTGATCTCATCATTCTGGAATTTCTTGAATGCGGCCTGCTGATCCGGTTTCAGGACAGCGTTGATCTTGGCCATGAGATCGTCATTCATCCTTTTCAGTTCTTGCGCCGCCGGACCGTTTGCCAGAGCGGCAATACCGGCGCTATCACCGCGCCCGCGACGTTCGCCGCCGCCGCGGCGTTCGCCGCGAGCGGCAAAACGGTCGCTGATGTCCTGGAGTTGCTTGATGGCAGCTTCAACCGCGGGCCTCAATGTCCTTTCCTGATCGGAATTGAGCATGATGCTTGCTTTTGCAAGAAAGGCCTTGACCTGTTCCATCGGATTGACGGAATCGACTCGGGTGAACAGTTGAGCGCCGCCCCCTCCGCCTGCAAACGGAGCTTGAGGTTCTTCTTCCTGCGCAAGAAGAGGTGTTGCGGCGAGCAGAAGAGCGGACACCCAAACTGCTTTTCTCATAGTTCTGTCCTCAGAAATTGAACCTCAAACCAAGTTCAATCTGCCGTGCCGGGCGCGCCGTACTGATGGCGTGTCCGAAAAAAGGCGAGGTCATCGTGCCGATGTAGTTCCCATATTGCACATTGTTCAGCAAATTTTGGAACTGAGCTCTAAACGTCATTGTCGGACCAGTCTGCCGGTTGGATCCGCCATTGGGTCCGCGGTTCCCGCCCGGACCCCCGCGCTGTCCGCCGAAACCACCATCACCACGAGGACCACGCTGGCCGCCCGGCCCGCCCGGAAGACCGCCGCCGGGCAAACCACTACGTTGCGGCTCGGCAAAATTATTGACGCCGGCGGTACCGTTGTTACCGGCTCTCGTACCCGCAGGTGATTGCTCGCCTCGCTTCAGCTTCACCGTCTTTTGCACGTTCATGTTGATATTGAGGAACCCGGCGCCGACACCGCTATTGCGGGGAATCATCGAACCGCTGAGCGGATCAAGCGGTCGCTCGTTGATGACGCCGTCATTGTAATAGGACCGGCCTGTCGTAATGTTGTAGGGACGGCTTGAATTCCAGTTCACCATCGTGGTGATGTTCACGTTCCAGGGCATGGTCCAATTCGTTCCCGTAAAAATACGGTGCCGCACGTCGAATCCGGACCGGCCCCACTCAGAGTGCATATCGTAGCTATCGACGGGCAGACTTTGCCAGCCATCGGTGTCGCTTTTCGCATAACCCAACGTGTAATTGCCGAAGACCCGCAGATTCCACTTATTTCGAAGCTGCTCCTGCCAGCCAATGCTGTAGTTATTCGACCTCGAATTACCCGTTGACTCTGCGCGGAAAATGGGGCCTTGAGTGGGATCGGGGATGTCACCGCCCGGAAGAAGCGGCGCATTGATGTTCCTGCTGCGATACAAGTGCACACCGCGATTGCCGTACCAGGAAAACGTCAGCGCCAATCCCTTGGGAAGACTCTTTTCTAAAGA